>Ga0316207_10000048_pt1 | contig 263314 bp, 262 predicted proteins | sample 6weekpyrite_MG_FD_204943 | JGI IMG/M metagenome (GOLD analysis project Ga0316207, IMG submission 204943) | Microbial mat bacterial communities from mineral coupon in-situ incubated in ocean water Damariscotta River, Maine, United States -... | ecosystem: Environmental > Aquatic > Marine >... | reverse complement strand
CATGTCGATCTCCGAGCCTGTTAATGAAGGGTTATACTTTCATATTATGGCACTGGCTGCTTTGGTAGCTAACCCACGTAGGACGGAGATCGGCACCCTTTTAAGGCAGGGGGAATCATTATGTCTATGCTGAAAACAATAGCAACAGGAGCCTGATGTGATGGAAATATTGGTGGATTTTGTATTCGCCTTTGCCTTTATATTTATTGGATATTACGTAACTCGTGCTTTAGAAAAGCGCCAATTGCCTAAAATAGAGACTGCTAGACAAAAGGCAATTTCCGGAAAGTGGTCTGGGATATATAAACAAGAGGCAAATGAAAAAAGAGACGGCTGCGAGTTATCCATCGATATGGACCTGAAGGCTGGTCCAAGAAAAATAGTTGGGACAATGATTGTTTCTGAAGACATGGAATATGAGTTTGATATAGAAGGCGCTTTCTATCACAACAAGTATTTGAGGCTGCACTATACGGCGTCTGGAAAGACTGAGTCGGCAGTAGATTTTGGCTCCATGTTTCTTGTGTTAGGTGACTTTCCAAATAAAATGTCGGGGAAGCTGGCCGGTTATGGAAGTGTCTCAGAGACCCTTATTACAGGAAATTTGATGATCGAAAAGCATAACAATGCAAATTAACTCGGACTGCAAATTACGCTGTGCTTCATTTGCATCCGGTTATTTGCGGCGTTAGGCACAAGGAAAATAAATGAGTGCAAGTCCAGAATTTGTAGAATATGTTAAAGAGCTATTCGAGCCTTTGGGCAATCTTAAGGAGGGTAAGTTTTTTGGTGGCTTTGCTTTTAAGAGTGGCTCCAAACAATTCGCAATGATAATGGGTAATACGTTATATTTTTGTGTTAACGATATAACTAGAGAAATATATGAAAAAAAAGATATGGAGCCTTTCTCATACTCTACAAAAAAAGGCATCGTTAAAGTTAAAAAGTATTATTCCGCACCTGAAGAACTGTTTGATAATCATGAGCAATTGGTTGAGTGGGCAAAAGAAGCAATTGACTCAGCATACTCTGCTAAATAATGTCCTCAAGTAAATTAAACGAAATGCCTAACAAATATATCAACCAGATCAAAAACCGTTTAGTTGAACTACTCTACTTAAAGTGCAATACTAATCAACACAATAAATACTAGCCCACCCGGTTATTGGCTGGTTATAAGGGCGTTAGGAAAACAATAAAATAATGTATAAACTTACATTCTTACTACTATTTCTTATACCACAGATAACTCAAGCTCACGACGCAGATATCTCTGGTTTATGGCTTGAGTCTGAAAATTTTCCAAGCTCAGTGTATTAAAGTTCACTAAAAAGAATGGAACTTGGTTTGGTATCTACAAACAAGTTAGCGCAGCTCAACAAAACTGGGGGTACTCAGTTAATGAAACAGTTATAAAAGGGAAATTTGATAAAGAGCATTTTATTGGAAAGGTATTAATTAAATACTCCAAAAAAGCTAAAGCATATTGCAAGAATACAGAATCCAAATGGGAAGACATAAAAATGGAGTTAGTCGATATTGACAAACTTTATGGCAGTTGGCACCAACATATAATTAATTACAAAGGCAATTGTGAAAAAGAAGATGCCGGTTGGCAAGTGTATGGCCTTGAAAGGTTAAAACTATAAATTTCCTAACAAGCGACAGTGATGTCAACACATCTAAAAATTAATCAATAAGCCCATACACACTTGTCTATTACCATGGCATTTAACATAGTAATAAATTTTCTCATACACGCTGTTAAGGCAACTTTTTTATGCTTTCCTTGAGCAACTAATTGCTGATAAAAACCCTTAATAACAGGATTGCATTGGGTAGCGCTTAATGTCGCCATATATAAAACAGCACGCACCGTATACCTCCCGCCTTTAATACGCCGCTTACCTCTTAACTTGCCGCTATCGCGATTCATTGGAGCGACACCCACAAGCGAACTTATTTCTTTTCGGTTTAAACTGCCGATCTCAGGTAAGTCTGCTAGTAATGTATAAATTAATGTATCTCCAACACCAGGTGCGCTTTTTAATATGGCCTGTTTCTCTTGATGGCTTGGCTATACAGACGGGGAAATGTTTTTTATGTGCTGCCTGAGCCAACAAAAATTTACATGACTAAGCGTTTAACGTTGTCATATGAAATACGTTTTAATATTCGGTTGATGCCTTCAGGTGTATTTTCATCTTGAAAATATATACCCTTTTCATAGATATAAACATCCAATGTAAACTTACCCACATCAACGCCAACGTTGACCATTGTTTTACTTTTTTTAAGGTTTTCCATTAGGACTCATCCTTGCTAAATTCGAGCTTTAAGCTCATTCGACTGTTCGCGTTAATTAATCGGGTTGGCTCAGTGTCCCTGCTTGTTAACGATCTTTAAGATCGGACGTTTATCGGACTACTGAATCGGTTACTTGGTGCAAACAAGTAACGAGCTTAATTTTAATTTCTATTGCGGAATTTAACCATACAAGGCGTTCGAGAGGGATCGAGCAAAAAGCGTGCTTGCCTACTAGCTCTGATCTTTTTTCTGATGGAATTGATTTGTCCGATAGTGATAATTTAACAGTTACAGCCAGGAAAATGAAAAAGTAACTATCCCGCGGAGTTTGTTATGAAAACAATTTTAGTTTTGCTGAGGGAAGAACAGTGTTTTTTATTTCATTGGGCCGTGACGTGGGTAATGATATGCCGAATTCCAAGGTTACTTTACCCGAAGGGTTTACTGACACTAATGCCTGGCGAGGGTGAGACATTTAACACGGTGAAAGCATAACGGCTACGTGATCACCTGTTGTCAAATCTGATGAAGTTCATGTGGTTTATAATGGAGACTGTAAAAACGATGGCGTCGAATCTCGCTTTGGTATTGACTTTATCACTGAAGACACTGGCATTCATACAGTAGAAATAGATAGGGTGCTTGACATATTTGGATAAATTCATAGAAAACATAACAATAAAATTAACAGTAACAAATTTTCTCGTTATTTAGTGGTTATGTCGAAAAAATAAAAAAGGAGAAAAATATGCCTTGGGAATATTCTCAAAGTGCAGGAAAACTTAAGCATAATGGATTAAAAATCGCTATTGGGTACACTGGCAAAGATAAAGGGAAAACAATCCAGTATGGAGTCTGTACTCTTTGTTGAACCAATCCCGAAAGGCCTATATACAATAGATCATTCTCGAAATACCTAAAATCGTGGCCCACATGTTCTTGATTTAACACCAAAAGGTCATAAGTCTTAGGTAGGTCTGAGTTTCTAATACATGGAGATAGCATTAAAAAACCAGGAAAAGCGTCAGAAGGTTGCATTATAATGCCTAAGCTTATACGAGAGAAAATAGTCAAGAGTTGTACTGGTCAAGTCCAGAGACTGTTCAAAATTCTGGTTTCTAATTTTTCTATTTGCCCATCTTGTTTAATCATTTTGTGTTGGGTTTTGATTGTATCGGTCGCAGTGGTCTGATGTATTTGTTTTAATTTAAAGAGTTATACATGAAAATAGTGGATGTTAAAATAGCTTGAGATTGATTCTTAAGCGCCATGCTTAGGTCAATGAATTTATACTAGATATAATTAAAAATTAGTCAGTTAAAAACTTCAACTTAATAATGTATTTTCTGTCGCTTTCACCATGCACTGAATCATTGGCTAGAAATATAACGGTATCAGTAGTTGTTGGAATTTTTATATTTCTGATTGAGCGAGTAAAAGGTTGTTCGTTAACGTGAGGATGAGTCAGTGCTCTGAAACCAATTACCTCACCTGCAGGTGTTAATATTTTCCAGCCATTAGCGAAATGTTCCCAGCCTTCATCAGCATGGCTTAGGGTGACGCTAAATTTGCAGATTCGCTGGTGGTTACATTCATATTCAACCGCTTCAATTAGTGCTTGCCCAGCATGTGCGGTTGTTTGTGACAGTAAAGTAATAGCCAGCAATAAAGTTTTCTTTAATGCTTTCATCATGCACTCATTTTACATTAGGTGGGTATTCAGCGTATACCGGCAATGCATCTTCACAGGACCAGCTGGCGCGTGAACCCCAGAATATATGCGCTTGTGGATTTATGGGGGGTTGCGAATCAAGAGAGCCAGCAGGTACTAGAACGGCATTCAGTTCGGGTACTGTTCGTGGCATAGGGCTGCCACATGCATTACAGAAACAATTATAAAAGCGTTCAGCTTCAGGGACTTTATATCGAGAAAGTTTATCATCGCCTTGAGTCCACTTAATGCTACTGAGGGGAGAGATTAATATGTTGCTAGCATGGCCTGTGCCAGTGGCTTTTCGACAGCGTTGGCAGTGGCAATGATAAAAACGCTCTGCTTGTCCGGTCATTGTAAATTTAACCGTACCACATAAACAGCTTCCGGATATGCTTATATCAGACATGTTATCTATACCTTTTTTAATCAACTTGTTATTATTATGTTTGTTGTTATATTTTTATCTTTGGTCATTATAAGCATAGTAACAAAAAATCAAGTTATTTTTAGTTTATTGTTTCTTTAATATTCATGTGTTTTTATTAAGGCTGTATTTTTGTACGAAAAAATCACCTCATTTATAAAAGTAAATCATCCACATTTGATAAAAACGAATCAGCGTTTGGCTGTGGTGTTTCATGATGTGGGCAATGAAAATACATTGTTGAATTTTATGGCGGGCTTATGTCAGCAAAGAAAATTGGTCATTTCTTCACGATTAAATGACGCCATTGTTGCAGAGCAAGCAGCGTCCAAACTGGGTGAAGAGTATGATCTGGTATTGTTTGATGCGAGGGATTCTTTTAATCCAGATGCCTTGGGCATTGTTTCCGGGGTGTTATGCGGTGGCGGTTTTTTACTTATATTGCTTCCAAATTTTAAACAATGGGTAAGTAATCAGAGTTTGTTTTATCAGTACATGTCAGGTTTTTTTGCAAATCAAGCGGCAGTATATTATGTGAGCAATAATCATTCAGTTGAAAAAAACATTGATAAAAAAAATACTAATGAGACTAAACAATCTGCACTTGAATTATATTTTCCCTATAAAAGTAAAGACCAATTTAATGCAGTAGTCTCTATCGTAAAGTTATTACGTGAAAATGATGATGTTTGTTGTGTGCTAACTTCGGGTAGAGGCAGAGGTAAATCGTCTGCATTGGGTTTTATTGTTAAAGAATTAATGATAAGTCAGCAGTGTGATTTGATTATTAGTGCACCTAAATTGTCGGTTGCAGGACCATTGTTTTTGCATCTTAAAAATCAATGTCCGGAAGGGGTTGATAAAAGAGCTGAATTTATTTATAAAAAATCTAATATAAAATTTATTGCACCAGATTTATTGTTAGAAAAATTGCCTGTAGCTGATGTTTTGTTTATCGATGAGGCAGCAGTTGTTCCTATATCTATGTTGCAAAAATTACTTCTTCATTATCCGAAAATAATATTTTCAACTACGACTCATGGGTATGAAGGTACCGGAAGAGGTTTTGAGTTAAAGTTTTATAAATTATTAAATGAAGTTAAGTCAGGATGGGAAAAAATACAACTGCATCAGCCTGTTCGTTGGTCAATAAATGATCCACTTGAAACATGGATTGAATCTATTTTATTTTTAAATGTAAAGTTAGCAGTAAAGCCGACTATCCCCGATGTTATCTCAAAATGTCAGTTTGTATTGCTTGATCGTTACGAGCTGATCCATAATAAATCAAAGTTGGAGTCTGTTTTTTCATTGCTGGTATTTGCGCATTATCGAACCAGTCCTTCAGATTTTCAATATTTACTTAATAGCGAAAATATTAGAATTTATAGTTTGGAATTTAATAATAATGTTTTAGCTGTGTTGGTGGTTAATCAGGAAGGTGGATTTGATACTGAATTATCGACTGCTATATATCGCGGCGAGCGGCGCCCCAGGGGCCACTTGCTTGCACAAACACTTTGTTTTCATGCGGGTAGTGAATCTGCAGCGGAGTTATTATATGCACGGGTCATGCGTATTGCTGTGCATCCAGAAATTCAGCAGCGAGGGCTGGGTAGTGAGTTGTTAAACCGTGTCATTGACAGTGAACGAGCATTAGGTATGAATGTGATCGGCAGTAGTTTTTCTGCTACACCGCGATTATTAAATTTTTGGGAGCGTGCAGGTTTGTCTTTATTGCGTATGGGGTTTAAGCGTGATCATGTAACAGCGTCGAACTCTGCGGTAATGGCAAAGCCCTTAAATGCTAGCGCTGAAAAAATGATTAATGAATTGAATTTAAGATTTAAACAAAATATTTCACTTTGGTTGCAGGGGCCGTTATTAAATCTCTGTGCTGAAATAAAAAATCATAGTTTACTTGCTGCTCATCAATCATCTTTTAATTTACAGGATTTAAAAGATGTGGAATCGTTTGCCAAGTTTAATCGAAATTATGATGTTTGTATGCCAGCAATTATTCGTTTTATAAAAGATAGACGTTCTGATTTTTATGCTTTAAATGATGTTGATCATAAAATGGTATTGCTTAGTGAGCAGTACATGAATAACTGGAAATCGATAGTTTCTCACTCGGATAATTTAAGCAAAGCACAAGCTATTAAGCAATTAAGATTGGCATTAGTTAATTTGCTAAAAATTTATAAGTAGCTGTAAAGTATGTTATTTGTTATAAATTAGCTGATTTTTATGATAAAGAATGAGGAGATAATAATGTCAAATGTTTACCAAACACCAGAGTCGAATTTAGTTAATGAAAATTCATCGAAAGAAAAATATGGCTCAATAGAAAAAGCCATACAAGGTGACTATGAATTTTTAATTGGTGCTGTGATAAGCGAAGCCTGGGTTAAAACAAATGGCTGCAAGGGAGTTTTTAATTTAAGTTTTTTTTACTATTTTTTAATATTAATCGCTATTATGATAGTGATGGGCATAGTTACGACAGAATTGTTTTCCATGGGTAGTATGGGAGATGGTATGGGTGTGGTGTCAGATTCAATGTCTGCCGGCATGATGTTAATGCAGGTGCTTATTCAGTTTGGTGTTAACTTGGTTTCTTTACCATTGGTGATGGGCTTGTTTATGATGGCGATTAAACGTTCGGTAGATGCACCGATTAGTGCGGATATGATTTTTAAGTATTTTTCAAAGATGATACCTTTATTTGTCACTATGGTATTAATGTACGTTCTGATTATAATCGGATTTTTTTTATTGGTGCTTCCCGGTATTTACTTAATGGTTGCTTATTATATGGCGATGCCTTTAGTTGTAGAAAAGGGCATGAGCCCATGGCAGGCACTGGAAACCTCGCGCAAAGCTATTACTTATAGGTGGTTTTCAGTGTTTGGATTATTTTTTATAATGTTCACTATTGTCGCTATTTCAGCAATACCTTTAGGTATTGGCATGATCTGGACAGTACCAATGATGGTGATTGCATTCGCTATTCTTTATAGAAATATATTTGGTGTCGAGCCAGAAACTATTTCTGATTAACAGGAGTTATTATGTTTAAAATATTTTTAATTTTAGTATTATCGGCTATCTTCTTAGTCGCTTGTGATTCTGCGCCTAATACTAGTCGGCATGTTAGTGATGCAGAAAAAAATCTTGATAGCGCTCAACCACCCGTATCAAATATACCGGAAGTTAAAGCCGTTGTTGATGTTGAGCCGTTAAACCCCGAGCCAGCAACTACAGCGTCTAAACCTGAACAGGGTGAAGTATCGAAGGAGGCTGTAGTTAAAGCCAATATGAGTGGGGAGCAAGTCTATAATCAGTCTTGTCAAAATTGCCATGCCACAGGCGCGGCAGGTTCGCCTAAGTTGGGAGATGTCGCTAGCTGGAAGCAGCGTATTGACAAAGGTATTGATGCCTTATATCAATCTGCTATTAAAGGCATGCCCTCTACAGCAATGATGCCTAAGGGCACCTGTAATAAATGCAATGATGACGAGTTAAAAGCAGCAGTTGATTTTATGGTGTCAAAAGTTAAGTAGATGTTTTTTAAATGGCACTAGTTTGGCATAAGCAAGCGGCGGGAGTTTTGTATGAAGTGCGCTCTGCAGGAAATAGTTTGCGTCTGTACACTGATGGTGTGTTTCATAGCCAGTATAATCCTAACGTAATCTTAACGGGTCACGTTTGGGATTTACTTATGATACCCGCTTTCTTTCACTCATCATCGGCAATTCAACGTGTCTTAGTTTTAGGTGTGGGTGGCGGCGCAACATTGCACATGCTGCGTTATTTTGTAGCGCCTAAAAAAATCATAGGCGTAGAGCTTAACCCTATTCATTTATCTGTGGCACGTCGATTTTTTCATTTAAAACATAAATCGATGGAGTTAATTCAAGCAGATGCGATAAGTTGGTTGGAAAATTATCAGGGTGAAGGCTTTGATATGATAGTTGATGATTTGTTTTCTGAAAAAGACGGTGAGCCCGTTTCGGCTGTTAAAGCTAATAGAAAATGGTTTGCCTATATGCTTAAGCATTTAAATAAAAATGGCGTAATTGTTAGGAATTTTTTAAGTAAAAAGGAATTGCTTGAGTCTGCTGGTATGAATAACCAGTACATTCGTCAGCAGTTTCCATCAGTGTTTCAGTTAACGAATTGTTTAAATGAAAATTTTGTTGGTGTTTATTGTAAGCGCCAGGCCAGTTCGGCAGGATTGCGTAAAAATTTAACTAAAATTCCTAAGCTGAATCCTCAACTTAAATCCAATAAATTACGGTATCGTATTCGCCAACTAAGATAGGCCGGCAAACATATTTAGGCCTCAATCTCAATTATGGTTTATGCAGCAACATTCTTAAGAGTGTGTAGCTGATTACAAAAATCAAGCAACTTATTGGACCACTGGTGGTCTTCTGAATTGTCTGAAATTTCAGGAGTGATGAGCTTACTTAATTGATAAAGCCGTGTGGTTGTTTGTTGCATTTCAGGACGAAGGTCTTGCAAGCATACGCTGGAATTAATTAGCTTGAGTTGATAGTTAAGGTGTTGACTAAATAGCTCGCAAGCATTGATAAAGTCAGTGTCAGCCGGGTTTTCTGTTTGGTTAACAATATCACCAAAGTTAAGGATTTCCTGTTGCAGTGAGTAAAGCTTATTTGATAATTTCATTTTAGCTCTCATTTAGTTTTACTTTGAGAGTATTTTACGATGTAGAATCGAGTGTGAGTCGTTATTCTAGCTGAAACTAATGTCAGAATAATCTGACACACGTTTAGGTGATAAATAGGGGTTGCGTAGGTGGCAAGACGTTAGGGGGGGGGATTTAGTCGTTAAATTGGGTACGAATAGTCAGGCCCTGGGCCATTAAAGTTTCTGCCATTCGAGCTAAGTTATCTTCATTGGCAAAAACAGCATCACCACGGCCTTCTGCCTGCAAAATAGTTTTTAGGGTTTTGGGATTTATCACGGTAAGTTGCCAGGTATTGTTATCTAGCTTGTGACGTTTGACTTTTAATTTACTTTTTGCAAAGCCCCAGGAATGCACGTCATTCAACATATTTGTTGTGCATTTTTGTAAGTCAGATAAACCCGTAGAATTAGGAACAGGAGTATAAGCTTCTGGCTGGGCTGAAGGAGTAAGTTTTGAGTCGTGTAGGTTTTTCATATTCATCCTTGTTGGCAGGTTTGACTGAAGGATATCTTAATCGTTATAAGGATTTAAAATAGCAGAATTAAATTATTTTGTGAACAAATCTACAAATAAAGCGCTGAACGGGTAGCTGTCTCATTAAATAAATAGATTATTATATTTTGCAAGTTATTGTAATTTATGGATATAAAGTATAAATTTTCGAAAAAATGGTATTAAATTGAAAATATAAATAATAGGATTTTTAGCGATGATAATTGTGCATAAATTTCCAATGTGAGCTTATTGTTTAAGGTGTTTCCTTATCCATTTTCCTGGTTTATGCTAAATGTGAGTGTCAAATATCAATAGCCTTCGACAAAGTTAATAAATATCTATAAAATTGCCGGTTTTCTCCGTTTCAGCACCCGAAGGTGATCTATGAACAAAAAGGTTGGCGTAGTAATGGGCAGCAACAGCGACTGGCCCGTTATGCAACATGCGGTAGAGCAATTAGAGGCGTTTGGCATTGAATATGAGGCACGGGTGGTTTCGGCGCATCGTACCCCTGATTTGTTGTTTGAATATGCTGCAACCGCCCGAGAACGTGGTTTGGCCTGCATTATTGCTGGAGCTGGCGGGGCTGCGCATTTGCCCGGCATGCTGGCATCTAAAACGACTCTGCCCATTTTAGGTGTGCCGGTCAATTCTCGCTATTTAAAAGGTATGGACTCTTTATTGTCTATCGTGCAAATGCCGAAGGGTATACCGGTGGCAACATTTGCAATAGGTGAGGCGGGTGCCGCAAATGCGGGGCTGTATGCGGTTTCGTTGTTGGCTAATTATGATGAGGCTTTAGCCGAAAAGCTGGCCAGGTTCCGTGACGATCAGCAACAAGCAGTGTTCGCGATGCAGCTTCCACCTCAAGATTAGGCATAGCTCAATCCAAATTCAATTTTTATAGAAGAAATAACCATGTCATCTCCCACATTATTACCCGGTGCAACACTCGGTGTTTTAGGCGGCGGCCAGCTGGGTCGCATGTTTTGCATGGCGGCCCGTAATATGGGTTATCGCACGGTGGTGTTAGATCCGGATGAAAAAAGCCCGGCCGCAGAAGTGGCGGATACTCATTTACAGGCCGGTTATGATGATGCCGATTCATTGGCAAAAATGGCAGAAATATGCGATGCGATTACCACCGAGTTTGAAAATGTGCCGGCAGAAAGCCTAAAGTTTTTAGCCGCTCATAAACCCGTTCATCCTTCTGCAGAGACGGTAGCAATAGCGCGCCATCGAATTCAGGAAAAAGATTACGCAACCGACTCAGGGCTTAAACCCGCACCCTATGCCCTAATTAGCTCGGCCGCTGATTTTGACGCAGCAATAACAATAACCGGCTTGCCCGGCATTATAAAAACCACCACCATGGGTTATGACGGAAAAGGCCAGCAGGTAGTTAATGACAAAGCGCAACTAGAATCGGCATTTAATGATTTAGGGCATGTTGAGTGCGTGCTCGAGCGCAAGATGGATTTGGCTTTAGAGATATCAGTTTTGCTGGCGCGCAACTCTCTAGGACAGGTGGCCTGCTACCCACCCGCTGAAAATGAGCATGTGAATGGGGTATTACACAAAAGCATTGTGCCGGCGCGGGTAGATGCAGCCATTGCAGAAAAAGCCTGCCAGCAGGCGATTGGTTTAGCAAACAAAATAAATTATGTAGGTGTGTTGGCGGTGGAGTTTTTTATCAGCACTGACAATCAGTTAATATTTAATGAAATGGCACCGCGCCCCCACAATAGCGGTCACTACACAATGGATGCGGCGGTAGCTTCGCAGTTTGAGCAGCAGGTGCGAGTGATGTGTGGCTTACCCCCCGGTGATGCCAGTTTAACTAGCCCGGTTGTGATGATAAATTTACTCGGTGATTTATGGCCGGTTAATTGGCAAACCTGTTTACAAAACCCGGCATTAAAACTTCACTTATACGGAAAGCACGAAGCTCGTGCTGGCAGAAAAATGGGGCATTTTAATTTATTATCCCATCATGTTGATAATGCGATAGAGTTGTCTGATAAGGTATTTAAGCAGTTATAAATAATGCGCTGTTTTTGTGTTGCGAATACTTTGTGTTGTTGCTGAAAGCATGATTCACAAACCGCTTAGTCTAGCAAGCAAGAATATTCCCGAGCTTGAACCATCTCCCACTTCAGCTAATAAATGAACGGCTTGATTGATGTTTACGTTAGCTCTGTCATAATCGAAAGAAACCGTTTGATTTTAGTGTTTCATTGATAAAAGGTTAGCAGGCATGCTATGAGTTTTTTTGAGCCGATAATAGAATTAGAAGGTGAGCTGGATCGACCTGAAAATCAGCGGATAACAGAATTTTTAAAATTATATCAGCCCTCAGCACATACTGATTTGGTGCAAATTCTGGTTAAATCAACCGAAGATCTGGACAGTATTAAATTTTATTGCCCCGACACAGATAATCATGCCTATTATTTAGCTCACACCCCTGAAGGAACTGTTTTTGCCGCGGCGATTGGGTTGAGCGCATTGATGTATCGCTTGCCCAAGCAGTCTATGTCGGGCGCGCTGGTAAAGGGTGGTGAAATTTTTAAAGATATCGGCGAGCCCTGGGTGAGTTTTAATCCGTTTTGGCCCGACGATGAACATAAAGACCAGGTGAATATGTTTGAAATGAAACAATGGGCCAATCTTGCGTATCGCTATGCGCTTTTGTAACTATGTCAGCTAATCTATCCTCTGCTTTGCGATTTTATAAAATATGCGCCTTAATCGGTACGTTGATTATTATTGCGGATATCGGCTTTTCCTGGACGCGTATCCAAACATTTGAAAACACCGTGAGCGAAGTGTTTGAAGTGTTGGTGATAAATCAAATGGAGCTAGAAGGGCTGCAACAGGAGTTAGCTCACATTAGCAAAGTGCTGGACCAAACTCAAAACAACACCGAGCAAGAAACAATTAAAATAGATGGTATAGAGTACAGTGCCTATGAAATTGAGCGACTGAGAAATGAGCAGGCCAACATTCGATTGCACATGCAAGAAAAGCAATTAGACCTGGTAAGTGTAGGAAGTGAAAAAAAGCACATTATGAACGAAGTGCGAATTTTGTTTTTAAGCTCATTAGTGTTTTTAGTGCTAGGCACATTGCTATCGGCATTTGGTTATCTGGCCTGGTATTTCAAAATAGAACTATTTGAAGATAGACGTAAGAACCCGCGCTAAAAAATCATATCAGTATTTTTTTATCTCCCGCTATAAAATACACCAATGCGATGCTTTAAATCGTATTTTTTATTAAATTTAAATATGTTGAATATATAGAGAGTTTTGTGAAAATCAATATTTTTACCGAGGGTGAATTTTAAAAATAGCATTGCATAAAAATGAAGTAAAGAAGTTTTTAATGATTTGTTATATTTTTATTAAATTGTTTTTTTTGTCTTGACCTGTCATAAGCAATCCTCTATATATTTAGCTAACAACAAATGTTAAAAAATTTAGGAGGTGATTCCTGCCAAAACTGATAAACAGTATTCGTTATTTGAGTTGTTTAACTAATTATCGAAAGGTGTCATATGGCTAGACGATCTACTGCACAAAAAAGAGCTGCGAAGCACGCAAAAAAACGGACCTCAAAATCCTCAGTTGTGGTTGATATTAAATCACGCAATTCATTCATTGAAACACAAAGTATTCCAGCAAAAGCAGCGCCGCCGTTACAGGCAAAAACCTTATCTCAAGCACAATACATCACTGCAATAAAATCCCATAAACTTACATTTGGAACCGGTCCGGCGGGTACTGGTAAAAGTTATGTGGCGGGTGCCGTTGCAGCAGAAGAGTTGGAGGCTCGACGGATTGAAAAAATAATTATTACTCGGCCAGCCGTAGAGGCAGGTGAAAACATGGGTTTTTTACCCGGCGATTTGCATGAAAAGTTTGATCCTTATTTCGATGCGTTTCGTGATTGCTTAAATGAGCGATTAGGTAAAGGTGCGGTTGAATGTGGTATTAAAAATAATCGCATAGTGGTTTCCCCCTTGGCATATTTACGCGGCAAAACATTTAACGATGCCTTTGTGGTTTTAGATGAAGCGCAAAACTGCACTAAAGCCCAATTAAAAATGTTTTTAACTCGCATCGGAGAAAATTGTCGAGTGGTGGTGAATGGAGATATTCGTCAATCGGATATTGGTAATCAATCGGGTTTGCAAGATGCGATTAATCGTTTGGGCCACTTAGACACTGTATATGTTCATACCTTTGAGCATGAAGATATAGTGCGGTCGGGGTTAGTGAAAGATATTATCTCATGCTATGAAAAATAGCTAAACTCTAGAATAATGATTTGTAGTAATATTAACAGGGTGCATTTTTGCACCCTTTATTTTATATAGCGTGTTATACATTTAATAAAATAGGTGATGTACTATTTATTAAATGATATTATTCTGTAGATTTCGAATCTTAGTTTCTGAAATGATTAAATGATTAAATGATTAAATGATTAAATGATTAAATGATTAAAGGGAAATATTTTGAAACCATATCAACTAAAAATAATATTTTTGTATGTGGCGATGTCAATGCTTTTCGCTTGTTCAAGCCTTTCGCCAACACCTTATTCTGATGCTTTTTCTGCGCCATTAAAGGCGTTTAATGAAAGAGTTAAAATTACGCCTAAAGACAAATTTAAGCCTGAAAAATTGAAAAATTGTAGTGTCTGTTTCTAAAGGCAATATTAAACAGGCAAAACAGGGGGATTTAATGTCTAGGCTCGAAGGAGTAACAACTTCAGCATTGTTAGAAAAAGGCTATGATGTGGTGAGTCGAAGTGTTGAGGAAGCCCGCAAAGCTGAAATTCAGTTTCAAGCAAATCAAAAGACAAAAGGTGCTGTTGCAGATAAATATGCAGCAGTCACTTCAGCATTGTTGGTAGTTGATATCACAAAAAAATTGTACTCGATGTGAAAGGTAAAAAGAATAAAAAATTTTATCAAAATCATGTTTCTGTTTCTGTTTCTGTTTCGGTGAAGTTGCTTAATCTGCAATCATCAGTTGTATTATGGATTGCAGAAGCAAGTAAAACTGAATGGATTAAAAAGGGCCTAGAAAATGATTTAGTTGAGCATGCGTTAAAAGATATTATGGATGAATTTCCACACAAAAAATCAGTACCAATTAAGAGTAGATTAAATTAAATTAAATGATAAAGTTTCTAATTGGCGGTATTGGGCTGATTGCTTCTATTATAACAATAGTCACTTTTTTGGATAAAGACCATAGTGAGATGAAATCACCTGCGACACATAAAGTAGATGCACATAAGACTCGGTCTGTAGAAAACGAAAAGATAGTAAGGAAAGTTGAACCACGGTTCGAAAGCAAAGGTATAACAAAAAAAAGAATCGATTATATGCCTAGAGTGAAGTCAAAACTCAAAGCTAAAAATCAAACGGTATCATCTTGTTTCTGTGGTAAATATGTTCCTAATTCAGAAAAAATTAATACCCTGCGCTCAATCATAGATCAACCGGAATGTAACTCACATAAAGCGATGATTATAGAATGTGAACGTGGTGATGTTGATGCTCGTCGATGTTATGATGAGGGAGATAATGATGATGGTTATGCTCGTAAGCTTATTTGTACTTAAATTTAAGGGTATTCTCTATTAATTCCGGATATGCAGTTTGATGATTGGACTTTGTCAGAGCAAGGCGTGAACCGCGCGTAATAGTTAACTATTCGAAGGTTTGTAACGTAGAGCTGGCTAATTTTAATCTCAAGTGTTTATTCATAAATTCATAGAGATGCTCTAAACTTGAAAGAATGTGATTCATGGGAAGATATCGTCCCCCCGCCAAAAAAGGCTCACCTTATATTACCGTACAAGGTATGACTGCACTCGGACAGGAATTAGATTATCTGTGGAACAAGCGTCGACCTTTAGTGGTGAAAGCATTATCAACTGCCGCTGCCGAAGGCGATCGCTCAGAGAACGCTGAGTACATTTACCGCAAAAAAGAATTAGGTGAAATTGATCGTCGCGTACGCTTTTTATCAAAGCGAGTGGATGAGGTAAAAGTGGTAAGTGATACACCGAAAAAAACCGATCAGATTTTTTTTGGTGCCTGGGTTGAGCTCGAAGATGCTAACGGAGATATGCTGCAATACAGAATTGTCGGGCCGGATGAGTTTGATTCTGAAAAAGGCTTTATCAGTATGGACTCACCGGTTGCCTGCGCACTAATGAAAAAACTCGAAGGTGACGAGGTGAGCATCACCACTCCCGGCGGAGTGATTAATTATTATATTAACCGGGTGCAGTATGTGGCGTTTTCCGATTAATTTTTTACAGGGCTAAAGTTTTTCGTTTTACGGTCGCTATCGAATAATAAGCTCGTAATAAGTTAACCGTAGATGCGCTATGCCCAAGCTCTTTGTTTTTTTCATAACTGTGTTTTTTTCTACCGGCCTGTCAGCCGTGCAGCGTTTTCACTCGACTGTCGAAGAGGCGACCTGGCATGTTCACAGTAGCCCTATTTATTGTGAGTTGGTACATAATATAAGTCATTACGGTGATGGTCGTTTTGTGTTTTCTTCCGGCGGTGAATTAGCCTTTCAATTGCATGTGCTTGAGCCCGCTCGGCGTGAGAGTGTGGCCAGCCTTTATTCCATTGCGCCGTTCTGGCGTTATAAAAATGAAAAAGAATTAGCCCAACTGACTATTTCAAAAGGTAAGGTGCCGGTTTATGTTGGCGGCAATCTGGCTTATAGAATGCTTTACGAATTGCAAAAAGGCCATGATCCGACGTTTCATTATAAAGATTGGGCGGGTTTTGTAGATGATGTTTATGTGTCGGTTTCATCGGTTAATTTTCATCAGCAGGTAGACGAGTTTAAGCGTTGCATTAGCAACGCATTGCCCTATGGCTCCGATAAGGTAAAAGATGCCATTGTGCTGTTCGATACAGATAAGTCATCCATCAGCCGCGAGCAGCGGGATAAATTAAATGAGATTATTCTGTTTGCCAAAATTGATAAGGGCATGAAAATTCAACTTATAGGTCATGCGGATGGTCGCGGGCGGCGTATTTATAATAAGAAATTATCTTTGCGACGCACCAGTGCGGTGGAAAAATACCTGATCTCTAAAGGCATATCGGCGGCACAAATTAGCTTGAAGGCACGTGGAGAAAGTCGCCCGGTGGACAGTAATCGTAATTCCCGCGGGCGCAAAAATAATCGCCGGGTAGATGTGCTAATTAAACGCGAATAGCGCGTATCGCTAAAAAAATAAAAGCGGGCTCGCAGAGGGCGATCGCACAGGCTGTTTCAAGCACCCGAAAAAACCATTAAAAGCCCACCACAAACGTCTTTCCTACGGTATAATACCCGCCCTTTTTAAGCAAGCGGAGCACACATGTCTCAGGTTAACAAAGCCAAGGCAACTAAAGCCAAGATTAATAAAGTCGTTCTGGCCTATTCAGGTGGCCTTGATACCTCCATTATTCTCAAGTGGCTGGAAGATACCTATGACTGTGAAGTGGTAACCTTCACCGCCGATATCGGGCAGGGTGAAGAAGTTGAGCCTGCGCGTGCAAAAGCCAAATCTATGGGCATTAAAGAAATATACATTGAAGATTTACGCGAAGAATTTGTACGGGATTTTGTTTTCCCGATGTTTCGTGCTAACGCGATTTATGAAGGTGAATACCTGTTAGGTACATCAATTGCGCGCCCCTTAATCTCTAAGCGTCTCATTGAAATTGCCAATGAAACCGGTGCAGATGCCATCTCCCACGGTGCAACAGGTAAGGGCAACGACCAGGTGCGCTTTGAGCTGGGAGCTTATGCGTTGAAACCCGGTGTAGAGGTGATAGCCCCTTGGCGAGAATGGGACTTAAGTTCACGTGAGTCATTAATGAATTATGCCAAAAAGCACGGCATCGAAGTCGATTTTGCCAAAAATCAGAAGAAATCGCCTTACTCGATGGATGCTAATTTACTGCACATTTCGTACGAAGGCGACATACTGGAAGACCCATGGACCGAAGCAGAGGACGATATGTGGCGTTGGTCAGTATCGCCCGAAAATGCACCGGATGTGCCAACTTATATCGAATTAAGCTATGAAAAAGGCGATATCGTCGCAATTGATGGCAAGGCGATGACACCTGCTACCGTATTGGAGTCACTTAATAAACTGGGTGGTGATAACGGTATCGGTCGCTTAGATATCGTAGAAAATCGTTATGTAGGCATGAAATCCCGCGGCTGTTACGAAACCCCTGGCGGCACCATTATGATGAAAGCGCACCGGGCAATTGAATCGTTAACGCTGGACCGCGAAGTGGCGCACCTTAAAGATTCATTGATGCCAAAATACGCCGAATTAATTTACAATGGTTTCTGGTGGAGCCCGGAGCGCGAAATGATGCAAAAAATGATTGATGAATCGCAACAATATGTGAATGGTGATGTGCGCTTAAAACTCTATAAAGGTTGCGTTTCGGTAGTGGGGCGTCGCTCAGAAAATGATTCATTATTTGATGAAAAAATCGCCACCTTTGAAGATGATGACGGTGCGTATGATCAAAAAGATGCTGCCGGTTTCATCAAGCTTAATGCATTACGTTTAAGAATTGCAGCAAAGCGTAATAAGTAAATACCCGACAATACTTAGTTCATATTTGTTGAAAATTAAAACCACGTTCTAAGAACGTGGTTTTTTTATGTATTGGGCTCGATGATAAATATACCCATTGGCTTGAATTCTTAGGCTAATAATGTCTCATCAGTTTTTAACACAAAGTCATCAATGACTAAGCTTGAACCTGTACTTTGGTCTATACTTTGAGTTGCGTAGACAATTGTATTTCTTTGGGGAATGGAGTTGATTGCAATGAGCATGAGTTATTCGCCACAATTAAAATTAAGCTTATTAATAAGCCTGTGGTTTTTAATTGTCGTGAGTGAGTCGCTGGCTAGTCAAGATGTCGATTCAAGCAACCAGATTCTAGTGAGTATCGACTGGTTAATTCAACATCAAAGCGATCCGAAATTAATGATAGTGGATGCACGTAGTGAAGCTGAATTTAATCAAGGCCATATTCGTGGTGCGATTAATATACCCGTAGCAAAAACCTTCAATCCACAAGTGAATACCGATCGAGTCGGAAACATAAAGTATATTATGGCTTTATTTAGACAGGCTGGTATTCGCAACGATCATACGCTCGTTATTTATGATGAAAATTCCTATATTGATGCGGGTCGAGTTTTTTGGGTGTTCGAAGTTTACGGGCATAAAAATGTAAAATTATTAAATGGTGGTATAAAAGGTTGGCGAGCCAGTGCTCAACAACCGCTAAGTAATATTTCCACACCACATGAAATATCTGATTATGTGCCGACGATAAACTCACAAAGGCTCACTACTAAATTTAGTATGCGACTTGCTATTGAGGATAATAGTAAAATCATTATTGATAGCAGAGGCAAAGAAGATTTTAAAGGTGACCAATCTATCGCGTCGCGCTATGGGCATATTCCCCGCGCTATCAATATACCCTGGACGGAAAACTTTGTAGAAACTGATGGGGTTAAACTGTTAAAACCATTTAAGAAATTAAAAAAAATTTATAGCAAAGTAAAAAAAAATCAACGTATTATTCTTTATTGTAACAAGGGAAAGCAGTCTTCATTAAGCTATACAGTAATGCGGCACCTTGGCTATGATGTCGCCCATTACGATGGCTCATGGTATGAATGGGGCAATGATGTTACTCTGCCTATTGTTGAAAAAAACAAAAATATTAAAGAAAAATTAAAATTAAGTAATGAAATTTAGTCTCAACAATATCCCCATAAAATATAAACTTATCCTGTCTATATATGCCGTTCTTATAATTATTATTGCCACAAGTTTTGGTATTATCATTAGCCAAGAAATAAAAAATAAACATAATGAGCTGATAATTGAAGCTAAAGTATTCAGTCAATTTTTTAGCCAGGATTTTGTTTCTATTGTGACTGTTGGGGATATCGATAAAGCTACCGATGTTATTTCACGATTGCGAACATTAAATAAAGTTGAGGGTTTAACTATATATAATAAAGAGAAGCAAGCTGTTTTTTATTATAAAAATGAGGGTATCGAAACGCTTTTTGATTTCCCAAAGCAAAAGTGGCCGCAACATGAATATATCAATGACTCATTATTGTTGTTAGAAGAACTTAAATATAGGGGCGCTAATTACGGTTATATTTTTGTGCAATTATCAACAAAAGAAATAAAGAAAATTTTAAGCAGTAAGCTTAAGCAAGCCGCAATTATTTTATTTGTTTTGTTGATTGCATCACTTGTACTTGCCTGGATGATTCAACGATATTTTTCTAATCCTATTAATTTACTAGTGTCAGCGTTAAGAAAATCAGCACAAACACTGGATTACTCTGCGCGCCTGCCAGAAAAGAGAAAGGATGAAATAGGTGATTTGTTTCGAGGTTTTAATAATTTACAGGATAAAATTGAAGAAGAAAAAAAATCATTACAGGATCAGCAGTTTGCATTTGATCAACATTGTATTGTTGGAATTACTGATCCTAATGGCACTATTGTTTATGCTAATGACTTGTTTGTCAGTATTAGCGGCTACAGCAAAGATGAGTTGATTGGTAAAAATAATCGCATAGTAAAATCATCTCACCACGACGATGAGTTTTTTAAAAAAATGTATGAATGTATTGGCCGTGGTGATATTTGGTCTGGTGATATTTGTAATAAAGCCAAAGATGGGCATGAGTACTGGGTAGCTACAACAATAGTTCCATTTATGGGCGAGTCTAAAAACCCATTGAGTTATATGGTGATGCAAACCGATATAACTGTGCAAAATTCCGCAGAAGCAAACTTAGCTCGAGCTCAAAGAATGGTAAATATAGGAAGCTGGGAGTTGGATCTAATTAGTAATGATTTACATTGGTCTGCTGAAATATACCGTATTTTTGAAATAGACTCGAAGCATTTTTCACCATCATACGAATCTTTTCTTAATGCGATACATCCGGAAGATCGTTTAGCTGTGAGTCAGGCCTATGAAACGTCTCTTGAATTGCGTCAGCCCTATGAAATAGAACATCGTTTGTTAATGAAAGATGGTCGGATAAAAATTGTTAAAGAACAGTGCGAAACTTATTTTGATGAAACAGGGAAAGCTCTCAGATCTATTGGTGTTGTACATGATATTACAAATAGTAAACACACAGAAGAGGCCTTGCGTCGTTCGCAAAAAATGGATGCGGTAGGGCAATTAACCGGCGGAATTGCCCATGACTTTAATAATATAATGGGGATTATATTAGGTAATATTGAGCTGCTAGAGTTACTTAATATTTCTGAAATTAAAATTTTAAATCGCTTGGAACCGATTAAAATTTCTGCTCAACGTGCAGCAAAGTTAACTAAGCAACTGTTAGCCTTTTCAAGAAGAAAGGCACAACAGTTAACTGTTACAAGTGTTAATAATCAGCTCGTAGGTATGAAAAGTTTAATAGAATATTCCATAACACCTGAAATTGAAGTGGCCTATCAGTTATATGAAAAATTATGGTTAACAAAAATTGATCCGGGGGATTTTCAGGATACGGTACTGAATATTATAATTAATGCACGGGATGCGATGAATCGTAGCGGGCATTTGTTGATTGAAACGAATAACTGCCATTTAGATGAGAAATATTGTTCAAGAAATCCTGATGCAGTAGAAGGTGATTATGTGGAAATTGTTATTAGTGATGATGGCAGGGGTATATCAGAGGAGCATTTACAAAGAATTTTTGAACCTTTCTATACTACTAAAGCAGAAGGTAGTGGTACTGGTCTTGGACTAGCGATGGTATTTGGATTTGTGGAGCGCTCAAAAGGTCATATTAAAGTTTATTCAGAAATAAGTGTAGGAACGGCATTTAAAATATATTTACCTAGAGTTTATAGAGAAACCGAAGGGGAAAGAAATGCAGAGAAACCCAGCGCTGATTATATTCAATCTGGTACAGAAACTATTTTAGTAGTTGACGATGAAGCGGGGCTGCGTGAATTGGCCCGTGATAGTTTGCAAATGTTAGGGTATACCGTACTAACCGCATCAGAGGCTCAGCATGCGATAAAAGTCTTGCAGGAAAATCCAGGTATTGCGTTAATGTTTAGTGATGTAGTTATGCCCGGTGGAATGAGTGGATATGAGTTGGCAGATTTCGCTGAGAAACAGTATCCAAATCTAAAAATATTGCTCACTTCAGGCTATACTAAAAAGGTTGAAACTAAAAATATTGACAATCAGTCTGCTAGAAATAAATTTGATAATGACTTATTAAGTAAGCCATATACGCGCAATGACTTAGCTAATAAGATTCGTGAAATGCTGGATTAAAAATAGATGACAGATGCAAAAATTTATTTGATTGATGATGAGCTCGATATGGTTGAAATGTTAACCGAAGTTGTTAGCGCTACCCGTTTGGAGCCCTTAGGGTTTACACAAGCCAGTATGTTTTTTGAGCAAGTTGATTTTTTTGCTGATGGCTCAATACTTATTTTAGATTTAAATATGCCGGAAATGGATGGTATTGAAGTTATGCGGCGTTTAGCGATAATGGAAAATCCCCCCGCTTTGATACTAGTAAGTGGGCATGATGCAGGTGTTCTGCACTCCGCAGAAAAATTATGTGAAGCACATCAACTGGAACTTATTGCATCATTAGGTAAGCCCCTGTCTTTAGATCACTTGCTTAATCTATTAAATCAATATATTAGTCAAACGGGTAATCTTAAAAATAAAAAAACAAGTTCTAGTGAAATTAATATTTCGGCGTTTGAATTAGAACAGGCCATTAGAAATAATGAGTTTGTTTTGCATTATCAACCGCAGGTGGCAGTAGCAACAGGCATGTTAACGGGTGTTGAAGCCTTAGTTCGATGGCAGCATCCACAACACGGTTTGATCTATCCAAATTATTTCATTGAAATTGCAGAAAAACATAATTTAATTGGTTTGTTAACGCAATGGATAATTGAAGACGTCGTTAACCAGGAAAAAGTCTGGCAGGTAGAAGGTCTAACTATTACGGTGTCAGTTAATATATCCGCTGAAAACATTACAAGTTTGGCTTTGCCCGAACAATTAAGTGCCTTGCTAGAAGATAATCAGCTTGACCCAACCCGTTTAATTTTAGAAATAACTGAAAGCGCTTTAATGGGGGAACTGGTGACATCGTTAGATATTTTAACCCGCCTGCGTTTGAAGGGTTTACATCTATCGATAGATGATTTCGGCACAGGTTTTTCTTCGTTATCGCAATTGCACCGTGTACCTTTTACCGAGCTAAAAATCGATCAAAGTTTTATTAGTAATTTAAATACCGATGATATGGCTAGAGCCATCGTAAAAACCTGCATTATGTTAGGACATGAGCTTAATATGAAAGTCGTAGCAGAAGGCGTAGAAGATGAAAAAATTCTTGAGCAGCTACGGCTAATGGGTTGTGATGTAGCGCAAGGATATTATATTAGCCGGCCGCTCAGTGCTAAAAATTTAGTTGAGTGGTTAAAGGCGCGGGCTTAATTTTAAATTTTATAAACATGAAAATTTAAAACATGACTTCGCAGGCATGACAACAATTTTTAAGTTAACGGAGTACAGAGAAGCTATAAAAAATCTAAAATTTCTTTTTCTATATCCGCTTTATCAATAACCACCTTTTGTGTAATTTCTTTTTCAAACAGTTCACTAATAACCGCGGGTATTTCAATGTCGGCTTCTTTAGCGATAGATTTCAGTGCATCAATGTCATGTGCATCAACTTCGCCGGTTAGTGCATTAGCAATCACAGGTGAGAACTTGGTCCATTCGGCGGTTGAATAAACAATAGTTTTTAAGGGTTTGTCGCGGCAGGTTTCATAAGCTTTGAAACAGGTGGCGGTGTGCGGGTCCATTAAATAGCCTTTTGAAAAAGCCGCTTTAATATATTTCTTGCCGTCTTCGTCATCGCAGTAATTAGCAACAAATATTTTTTGAAACTCAGCCCGTTCTTCGTTGCTCAGCTGATAATGGTTTTCATCATCCAGTTGTTGCATTAATTCTTTGGTGCGTGCTTCACCAAATAAATCAAATAAAATACGTTCGATATTGGATGACTTTAAAATGTCCATCGCAGGTGATGTAGTCGCGATAACTGATTTATTACGCAAATCATAAGCGCCAGTATTAATAAGTTGAGTTAAAATGTTATTGTTGTTGGATGCAATTAATATTTTTTCAACCGGCAGCCCCATCTTCATTGCATAGTAGCCACCAAGTGCATTGCCAAAGTTGCCACTTGGTACATCTAAATAAACTTTATCCCCTAAGCTAATCGCTTGCTGACGAACCAATTCAAGGTAAGAGTGAATGTGATAAATGGTTTGAAAAATAATGCGCCCGAAATTAACCGAATTAGCGGCAGAAAGATGAATGTTTTTTTCCTGCAGTTTCTGTTTAAAAGTGGCAGAGCCTAATAACTGTTTGAGTGCGCTTTGGGCATCGTCAAAGTCGCCGTGAATGCCAATGACTTTTAAGTTAGTCGCATCTTCGGTGACCATTTGTAAACGTTGCACATCGGAGGTGCCGCCATCGGGATACAGGCAAGCTACCTGTACATTGTCACGATTTTTAAAGGTTTCTAATGCAGCGGGGCCGGTGTCACCCGAAGTGGCGGCGAGAATTAAATAATTTTCATTACGTTTTTGCGCAATTGCCGATAACACCATGCCGAAGGGTTGCAGTGCCATGTCTTTAAATGCGCGGGTCGGGCCGTGGTATAACTCGCTGACATATAAATCGCCGTAAACTTTATTAACCGGTACGGGGTTTTCCGAGTCGTCAAATTCATCGTATAAGCTTAAAGCTTTTTCAATTACATCCTGCTCGATATCAATTTCAAATGCGGCGAGTACATTGCGGGCTAAGGCTTTGTAGTTCTGGTTTAAATGATCTTGTAAAAAATCCTGTCCTAAATCGGGTAATGATTCGGGCGAGTAAATACCACCAAATGAAGAGATAGGGCTTAAAATCGCTTCCGAGAAATTAATGTGAGTTGGACGCTGTCCATCGTTGCCGCGGGTTTCGATAAATTTCATGTGATTGGTTTGCTAAAGCTAATACAGGGCTGGGGATTATAGCGAAATTGGCAGGGCATTTCATCCTGATGTTGGTCGTGAGCTAAAAAGCTCGCTTCTACAGTGACTTCAGTTAGCGGACGACCTTATAGTAAAAATACTGTCGCTAAACCTAAAAAAGCCAACAGCCCTACAATATCGGTAATGGTAGTTAAAATTACACTGCCCGCAATTGCTGGGTCTATATGCATTTTTTTCAATATTATGGGGATTGCCACTCCGGAGGCGGCGGCAAAAACTAAATTTATTACCAGTGCCGCGGCAATTACCAGCCCGACGGAAAAATCGTTAAACCAGACCGAAGCTATAATCGCTACTACTACCGCCCAGATAATGCCATTAAATATTCCTACCAACACTTCTTTATTGAATATCCAGCGGCGGTTGCTGCGGCTGATTTGCCCCAGCGCCATGCTGCGAATTACTAGCGTAATGGTTTGGCTGCCAGCAATGCCACCCATGCTGGCGACGATATTCATTAATATGGCAACAGTGACAACTTGTTCCAGGGTGCTTTCAAAATTACTCACCACCCATGAGGCTAAAAATGCGGTGATTAAATTAATGCCCAGCCATATAGCGCGGCGTTGTGAGCTGGGTAGCACCGGGGCAAATAAATCTTCTTCATCGGTTAAACCTGCCATACTTAAAACCGAGTGGTCGGCTTCTTCGCGGATAACGTCAACCACGTCGTCAACGGTGATACGCCCAAGTAGCATATTGTTACCATCGACTACCGGTGCAGAGATTAAATCCCGATCTTCGAATAACATCGCTACATCGTTATCTTCCATGTCCGATGGAATGGCCTCAATCTGCTCCTCCATAATATCGCCGACAATACTATCGGGTTCGCTAATGAGTAATTGGGAGAGCGGTAAAATGCCGAGGTAGCGATTGTCTCTGTTTACCACAATCAGATGATCGGTTTGTTTGGGAATATCACCAAGCAAGCGTAAATAACGCAATACCACGTCCAGTGTTACCTCTGGGCGAATGGTGATGGTGTCGGTGTTCATCATACCGCCGGCGCTGTCTTCCGGGAATGATAAAACCGACTCTAGCATTTTGCGGTGCTGGCTATCGAGAGAATGTAAAACCTGATCGATCACCGTATCGGGTAAAGATTGCACGAAGTCGGCGGAGTCATCGACTTCTAAATCTTCTGCAAGCTGTACTAATTGCTGCGGTGTCATGTCTTTAATTAAGCTTTGGCGAATTTCATCGCCCAAGTTAATTAACACTTCGGCCTCTAAATCTTTGGAAACCAGTGGCCAAATAATCAATCGTTCATAAGATGGCAATGATTCCAGCAGGTGAGCAATTTCCGCCGGATGCAACGCATTTAACATGCCGCGTGCATGGTGCAGAGTGCCAGACTCTAACGCATCGGATAAAGTCTGTAATTGCTGTGCGGTTTTTTCGGTGAGGTCGGTACTGTTGTCTACCATGTTACTTAGGCCTGGGCATGGTTTTTTGTTAGTGTGATTTTATAGAAGTATTGTTATTAAGTGTAGTTAAATACCCGAGATTGAAAATAATAAATAAAAGTGAATTTGCTCAGGTTTATTTATGGCTATAACAGATTGTATTGTGTGATCCATATATAATATAGCCCCGTGAAATGCTAATTACATCATTTCTTTGCGATGAGATATACGACAGAATGAAAAATGATTAGGTGGTTGGTTTTGTCGGATTTATAAAAATTTTTAAAAACTAAGAAAATTGTCTATTTAATTCATCAACCGCAAGTTTGATTTCGGCTGGATCAGACAAATTTAAAATGTGCTCGCTGGCAGGGCGTAGTTGTGAGATTTCACTGTTATTAATAATATGCTTTACTTCGAGCAAACTGTTGGCCTGCACACTAAAACTGTGTAATCCCATGCCTAATAATAAACGTGTGTACTGTGTGTCGGATGCCATTTCACCACACATTGAAACTTCAATTCCCTGAGCCAGTCCTGCATTAAGTGTCATTTGAATGAGTTTTAAAACGGCGGGGTGTAAAGGGTTATATAAATAACTGACTTCATCGTCGATGCGATCAAACGCTAAGGTGTATTGAATTAAATCATTTGTGCCGATAGATAAAAAATCGAGTTTTTTGGTGAGGCTGTCTGCCACTAATGCAGCCGATGGCACTTCAATCATGGCACCGACTTTTAAGTGTTTGTCAAAACGTACGCGCCGGGATTTTAATTCAGACTTGGCTTGCTCAATTAATTCTAATGCCTGTTCAAGCTCTGAAATGCAGCCGATCATCGGAATCATCATGCAGGTCGGACCATAAGCGGCGGTGCGTAGTATGGCTTTTATCTGTGGTAAAAAAATAGCCGGGTCATTTAAGCAGCGTCGAATCGCGCGTAAACCTAAGGCCGGGTTGTGAACTAATGGGCCGTGTTGAGTGGTTTCGGAAAACTCTTTATCTGCGCCTAAGTCAGTGGTGCGAATGGTGAGTAGGTGGCCTTTAAGTGAGCGCAGTATGCGACGATAAGTTTCAAATTGAAATTCTTCGCTGGGGTATTGTTGAGAGAGTTTTGTTGAATCATTATTGTGTTCGATAAATAACATTTCAGTTCGATATAAACCCACGCCGGTATGATCATGTTGGCGCAGTGCACGTACATCCGCGTGACGATCAATATTACCGTGTAAATTTATTTTTAAACCATCTCTTGTTTGTGCCGGTTTATTTTTTAATTCAAATAATTTTTTGCGTCGTTGACGTTCATCACGAATTAAACTTTTAAAACGAGTGAGATCTTTTTTAGCAGGACTAATATGTATAGCGCCGGTATTACCATCGAGTACAATTTGTTCATTGGCTTGGATTAAGTGTTTAGCATCATGCACACCGACAATCGCCGGTATTCCCAGATTACGCGCAAGAATGGCGGTGTGAGATAAGGGCCCGCCATATTCAGTAATAAAGCCGGCGATTTTTTGGTGCTGCATTAATAAGGTATCGGCAGGGGTTAAATCATCGGCGACTATAATTCTATCTTTTAAACGTGAGCTGAGTTTTTCAATATCTATTTTTTCATCATTGGAGGTAAACTCCGGCTCATTCATCAGGCAACGTTGTATGCGCTCGGTAACATGAATAATATCATCTTTGCGAGTTTTTAAATACGGGTCACCCATATCGTCAAAAACTTTTACAATGCGCTCAACCTGTACTTGCAGCGCCCATTCAGCATTACATAAACGTGCTCGAATATGACTCACCGTGTCTTCATATAACACGGGGTCTTCCAGCATTAACAAATGCGTATCAATAAATAAGGTAATATCGTGGGGTGTATCGTAGGCAATATTATTTTTTATATCGGTAAGTTGTTGTTGTGCCATATGTCGTGCCTTTTCAAAACGTTTTACTTCATCGTCGGCAGAATATTTTGAAATTGAATATTCCAAAACTTCGGGTAACTCACGATAAAAAATATAAGCTGGCCCAATACAAATGCCCTTTGAGACACCGATGCCTTGTAGCGTGTTAGGCATTAAATTATTCATCTTCATCAAAACGATTATTGATTAACTGAATGAGTGCATCGGCGCACAGTTGTGCATCATCACCATCAATGTGCAAAGTAATAAAGCTGCCTTTGCCAGCGGCTAGCATCATTACACCCATGATGCTTTTGCCATTGATTTTTTGACCGTTTTTTTCGACATCAATATGGCTGGTAAAACCTGAGGCGATGCTAACAAATTTGGCTGCTGCACGGGCATGCATGCCGAGCTTGTTTATGATTTCTATATTGTGACTGATGTTTTGCATTATAATTTTTATTCAACGTTATTGGTTTTGGCATTCGCATAATAAAATTCCGTCGTGTCCACCACTAACAGCTTTTAATGCCATACTTTGTAAATTGAGTTGGGGGTAATTTAAAATGCGAACCAGCATCGGTAAATTTAAACCGGCAACTAATGTGCAGTTGTAATCATCGCAAAGTTGTTTGCCGATATTAGCGGGTGTAGAGCCATAAATATCAGTGAGAATGAGTACGCCGTTACCGGTGTCTAATGTGTCAATATGTTCTTGGGCTTGCTTTAAAATATCGGTGACAGAGGTGTCCAGAGGGACTTCTAGTGCGCGGGTGGCGAGCGGGCAGGTGTCGAGCATTTTTCTAGCTGTATCCAGCATGCTGTTTGCAATATTTTGGTGGGTGATTAGTAGTAGGCCAACGCTCATGGTTTATTTTTCTATTTCATCTCGCTATTGTATCTCACGGTGTCGAAGTGAAACCGCGGGAAATTTTTTCTGAAAATATTTATTTAATTGCTCAGCAATATAAACCGAGCGATGTTGCCCGCCAGTACAGCCAATAGAAATGGTTAAATAGTAGCGACTTTGTTCGGCGAATTTTGGAATCCAGTATTCCATGAAATTGCGAATATGGCTATACATATCGACAACATCATCTTGATTTTTGAAAAAATTTTGCACTTCTGAATCCTGCCCAGTAAGTGAGCGCAATGCCGGTTCCCAGTGCGGGTTGGGTAAGCAGCGCACATCAAAAACAAAATCAGAGTCGGTGGGTGTATTATGTTTGAATCCGAATGATTGAATTAAAATAGAGAGTTGTTGAGCCGGGCGTGAAATAACGCGCTCTTTTATGAGTGCACGTAACTGATGAACATTGGTGTTAGTCGTGTCTAAACACAGGTCGGCATCCTGAGAAATGGGCATTAATAGATTGCGTTCAATATCGATGGCTTCAGCTAATGGAATACCTTTGCGTGTTAGAGGGTGGCGGCGACGCGTATCGCTAAAACGTTTTATTAATTCGTTAATATCGGCGTGAAAATAAACGACTTCTATTTCAGTGTTTTTGTTTTTAAGTGAATTAACAATTTGGTTGAATTGTTTTAAATCGTTAGCACCGCTGCGTGCATCGATACCAACGGCGACATCTTCATAAATATTAATGTGCTGGCTACTAATGTGGTCGCTAAAGTCGGGCAGCAGCCCTAGTGGAAAATTGTCGACGCAATAAAATCCCTCGTCTTCTAAAGTGTGAAGAGCGACGGTTTTTCCCGAGCCGGATAGTCCGCTAATGATGATGAGTTTCATGATTTTTTTTACATTTATTATTGCAAATATGACGAAGCAAGTTGTTAATTTTTATACTGGAAAAATTTAAAATTCGCAGTTTTAAGTAATAAAGGCTGGCCATTTAGAGATTAGTCGTTTTTATTTATCAATTTAACCGGTCAATATAAAAATCAATTATTATTTTTTAAATTCATATGTTGCTGCTGGCGCTGTATGAAATCTTCGCTGGCATTATGCCCGTTTTTCATCAGTATATGATTGCGCACCGCCGCTTCCACCATCACGGCTAAATTTCGCCCCGAGGCAACCGGTAATTTTAATTCTGTAATTGGCACATCCAAAATAGTTTTAATTGAACGTGAGCCATAAAGTCGGTCGAGCTGTTGCTGGTCCTCTACCGTCATGCGTTCAAGGTGGATGACCAGACGTAAAAATTTATTGGGCTTAATGGCATTTTCACCGTACATGGCGCGAATGTCCAGTACACCTAAACCGCGTACTTCCATAAAGTTTTTGAGCACATCCGGGCAGCTGCCGTTTAATAAATTAGGGCCGGTACGAGTGAAAATAGGTGCATCGTCGGCAATGAGTCGATGTCCGCGGGTAATGAGTTCGAGTGCTAGCTCGCTTTTGCCAACACTACTTTCGCCGGTAATTAAAACACCGCTACCCATAACTTCCATAAATACACCGTGAATGGTGATTTTGTCGGCGAGTATATCGGCAAGGTAAAAGCGGATGGAATCAATAAAGTCGCCACTGTCTAAAGCGGTTTGAAAAAGTGGTATGACTTTTTTATCGGCTAGTTGAATAATTTCTTCGGGCACTTCTTGTGCATCAGAAAAAACAATGGCAGCGGTGTGGCGTGAAAAAATTTCTTCGAATGAATCGCTGAATTGTTTTTTCAGTTTATTTAGATAGGCCCATTCTATTTTTCCAATGACTTGAATCTGGTTGTGATGTATTAAATTTAAATGACCAACCAGGGTGGATTGCTTATTAGTGTGCAGGTCTCTTTTTATAGGTTGTGTTGCATTGGCGGTGCCGGCGAGCCACTTAATATCAATATTTTTTTGTAGATAGTGAAATAAATCGAGGGGCGTAATTTGTTCAGTCATACCGAATTAGCCTGCATTTATGATGCTGCTTGATGAGCTTGTGTCCAGCAGCTGAGCTGAGCGTAAAGGTCTTCACTGTTTTGGCAAAGGCGAAGTGTATCGCAAAATTCGGTGTCACTAAACATTTTTGCGAGGGCTGCCAAAATTTGCAAATGCTCATCGGTGCAATGCTCGGGTACCAGTAAACCAAACAATAAGTCGGCGGGCTTTCTATCCGGGCTATCAAAGTCGACGCCTTGCTCTAGTTTAATAAAACAGCCAAGGGAGATGTCGAATGTGCCTTTTTGCATATCACTTTGTAAGCGCCCGTGGGGTAGAGCGACGCCATGGCCCAAGCCGGTTGAGCCAAGGCGTTCGCGTTCAATAAGCTGGTGAAAAATATCCGTTGGATCAACGCCAATTGCACCTGCACCTAAAAGTTCGCTAATGAATTCTAGTGCGCGCTTTTTGCTGCTAATGCTGCCCAGGCATTGAACGCGTTCAGGTGTAATTAGCTGATTGATTTCCATGGTGTAATGCTTCCGGTTTATTCTTCAGTACCATCAGTGATTGGAACCGTATCCTTTTGATGATGGTCGGTTATCTTTTCTTTGTGTTTTTTAACCTGTCGGTCCAATTTATCTGTGAGGCTGTCAATTGCTGCGTACATACTATCATCTGTGCTCTCGGCAAAGATATTATTGCCGCGCATATTAACAGTTGCTTCGGCCTTGTGTCGATTGCCTTCAACAGTGAGAATTACGTGCATATTGGTGACTTTGTCGAAGTGACGTTCAATGCGTTGCATTTTTTCATTTACATAGTTACGAAGTGAATCGGTAATTTCTATGTGGTGTCCAGTTAGATTGAGTTGCATAAGGACTCCTTATTGCATGCCTAAGCTAGGCGTTTACGTTCATTTGAGGGCGGTATCATCATGGCTTCACGATATTTTGCCACGGTTCTACGCGCCACATTTATGCCCTGATCGACCAGTAAGTTGGCTAGTTTATTGTCACTTAATGGCTTACGGGGTTCTTCACTTTCAATCAGCTTTTTAATCATGGCTCGAATGGCCGTAGCTGAACATTCCCCGCCATCGGAGGTTCCCACATGGCTGGAAAAGAAGTATTTGAATTCGAATACACCTTTGGGTGTATGCATATATTTCTGGGTGGTGACTCTGGAAATAGTAGATTCATGCAGCTCTAACTCCTCTGCAATTTCACGCAATACCAGCGGCTTCATGCCCTCTTCACCGTAGTCTAAAAACGTGCGCTGGTGTTCTACTATAGACGTAGCCACTCGCATTAAAGTTTCATTGCGGCTTTGTAAACTTTTTATAAACCAGCGCGCTTCCTGCATATTGTTTTTCATAAAGGTGTTGTCGTCGTTTTGTTTGCCGCGTTGAATATAAGATGCATAAGTTGAATTAATGCGAAGCTTGGGGGCGGTTTCGCCATTTAAGCGCACATTCCAACGGCCTTCTTGTTTGGTGACAAACACATCGGGCACCACATACTGGGCGGAGCTTTGGTTAATATTACCGCCGGGCTTCGGATTGAGTGATTGTATAAACCGGATAACCTCGGCCAGCTCATCATCGCTAATGCGGTTGTAACGCTTGAGCTTGGCGTAATCGTGGTTGCCGAGTAAATCCAAATGGTCTTTGACGATTTGGCGAGCCTTTTTCAGCACGGGATAGTCTTTGATATCCAGAGTATTCATTTGCAATAACAGGCATTCTTTTAAATCGCGAGCGGCTACGCCAATGGGATCGAAGTGCTGAATTAAATTGAGCACCGCTTCTACTTCGTCTAGCTCAATTTCCAGGTCATCAACGAGTCCCGCGTGTAATTGTTCAGTCGACTCCTGTAAATAGCCGTCTTCGTCTATGGCATCAATAATCGCGAGTGCGATAGTGCGATCTATGTCACTCATGGTGGTAACGAGTAGCTGGTCTAATAAATGCTCGATTAATGCGCCATCGGTGCTGCTTTGGTTTTCGAGAAATTCACGGGCTTTGTCATCATCGCCTGCTGGCGGTGCGCTGGCGGCTAAAGTGGGCTCGTAAATATCGTCCCATTGAGAATCAACCGGCAGGTCATCTGGCATATCCTGCTGTGCGTTGAGATCAACATCCTGGGCGGCGGCATCGTTTTGCAGGTCAGTGACTTCCTGGTCATTCTGGTCGAGGCCATTAGCGTCTATGCTATCATCGGTTTTTTGCTTGCTGTCTTCAAGAGGGTCTGCGGAGCCACCTTCTTCTTCAGCTTCCAGCATGGGGTTAGATTCGAGCATCTCCTGAATTTCAGTTTGCAGCTCTAAGCTAGACAATTGAAGCAGGCGTATTGCCTGTTGCAATTGAGGTGTCATGGTCAGTGATTGGCCGATGCGTAATTGTAGGGATTGCTTCATTACTTTTTAGATTAAAACTTCTTTGTGTTTTCCTACAGTGTACTTTAATTTGCTGCGTTATGCAGATGTTGTGCCATGTATTTTATACTTATTTTCGTTAACTTGAAGTATACCTTAATTTATAGACTAAAATTTTGACCCAGATAAACATCTTTCACTTGTTGGTCTTGTAAAACGACTTGTGGGCTACCTTCGGCAATAACCTCACCTGCGCTTAAGATATAGGCCCGCTCACAAATGCCGAGGGTCTCGCGCACATTGTGATCGGTAATTAACACGCCGATATTTTTTTCGGTGAGCTGTTTAATAATGCGCTGGATTTCCAGTACCGAAATGGGGTCAACACCGGCGAAGGGTTCGTCTAGCAAAATAAACTCGGGCTCCGCTGATAGTGCGCGTGCAATTTCCACTCGACGGCGTTCACCGCCGGACAGGCTAATGCCGGTGTTATCACGGATATGGTCGATTTGTAATTCGTCGAGTAAGTTTTGTAGTAGTAAATCACGTTGTTTACGATTTAGCTCGGTGCGGGTTTGTAAAATTGCCATAATGTTTTCAGCAACAGTGAGCTTGCGAAACACAGATGCCTCCTGCGGTAAATAGCCAAGGCCGAGTTTGGCGCGGTTGTGCATGGGCAGGTGGGTAATATCCTGCTGGTTTAAGGTAATGATACCTTCGTTTACGGGTATTAACCCCACCATCATATAAAAGCTGGTGGTTTTGCCCGCCCCATTGGGGCCTAGCAAGCCAACCACTTCGCCGCTGTTAACATAAATAGAAACGTCATTCACCACTGTGCGTTTGGCAAAGCGTTTAACCATGTTTTTTGCGCGCAGAGTATTCATTCTTGTGATTTATTTTTTGGGAGTGCAGAGTCTTCAGGATAAATCGTAATTTTTACCCGCGGCGGTTTTTGTGTTGCATCTGAACTTTGTTTACCGGCTGTCACAATATCTTTTAAGGTATTGTAAATAATATGCTCACTAGTGAAATGATTTTTGTTTTTAATCAACTTTGCGTTATCTTTTAACTCTAACATGCCGGTTCGTGCCTGATAATCCATTGCTTTGCTTTCGGCCGTAATAGCTTCATCGAGGTCGTTGAGTTGATAAAAAGTTGCCGGTGAGCCGTTGATGTGTACGCTGCTAAGTTTGGTGTCTTTATTTTTAATAATAATTTTATCACCGGTAATTTTTAAACTGCCTTTGTTGATAATAACATTGCCTTTGTAAATGCTGAAATTATCTTTGTCGTGTATTTCTAATTGGTCGGCTTCAATATGTAAGGGAGCATTTTCATCGGCGGTTTTTGCCAGCGTGTTCACACTGAAAAATAAGCCAGTTAAAATAATGCTGTATCTATAAATAAGTTTAGTTGTTTTCTTCATAAATGCCCTTAACCTTCGATGGTAATTTAAGTGTGCCCTGGCGGCTATCAAATATTAATCCTTTGCTGTTTAATTCTGCTTCGGGCGTTTTTACTTTTGCGTTGCGGTCGGTTTCAGCAATGTTGGTGTCGGTGTTTATTTTAAGATACTCGGTGTAAATAGAAAGTTCACTTTGGGTTTTAGATGCGCTGCGATGAATGACTACATTGTCATATAAATGCAGGATGTTTTTTTGTTTAAAAAATGCCGCACGTTCGGCGCGTAAGGTGATGATATTATCAATGCGGTTAACTGTTACGAATGGCTGAGTCAACTCGGCATTATCATCGTCCGCATAATGCAGCATTTTTTTGGCTTGCAATATAACATCGGGTTGTCCTTGATTGTTTAAAGTGGTGATAGAAAAGTTTTCCATAAAATAATCGGGAAAACGTTCAGTCGATTCTTTATCGTTTAGATCTTCTTTATATGTGTCCTGTAATAGCCAGTAACTGCCAATGGCAATAACTATAAATATAATGAGGGTAGTGTAGGTGCGCATTATAAGTTTATTTTAAAAAATTTAATGGTGGCGGATAATGTCACTTAACTAATATAAGACTGCAACATATCATGCAACTTACCCTGTGCATCTAAAATCATTTCACAGACTTCTCGCCCTGCACCACAGCCACCATTGTTAACGGTGGTCCAGTGCGCATTTTGCTTTACAAAGTAGTGGCTGTCCTGCACGCAAATAGCTAAGCCGACTTTACTCATCACCGGTAGATCAACTACATCATCGCCAACGTAGGCGATGTCTTCATGGCTTAGGCCGGTTTCTTTTAACAGCTCTTCGTAGGCGGGAAGTTTTTCGCGCTTGCCCTGATAAATGCGCGTAATGCCCAAGTCTTTAGCGCGGTGCTTAACTACATTGGAAGTGCGGCCGGTAATAATCGCCACTTCTATGCCGCCATCTTGCAGCATGCGTAAACCGTGGCCGTCTTTTGAGTTAAAGGCTTTGTATTCCTGGCCGTCATCGCCAATAAATAATGCGCCGGTGGTGAGTACGCCGTCGATATCAAAAATAACGAGTTTTATTTTTTGAGCTTTTTCTAAAATGTCTTGCATGTTTTTAATCCTGTTGCCAGATTATATTTCAGCGCGAGCTAAAGCTGTGCTTTTACAGTTTTTTTCGTGCCTCTATCGTGCAAAAGCCTCAACATATTTACACCACGCCCGCCCGCAATAAATCATGCATATTTAAGGCGCCTACTAATTGCGCGTTTTCATTGATCACCAGCATGGCATTAATCTTATTATTTTGCATCATGGTTAAGGCTTCCGCTGCTAAAAGATGTGCGGGTATCGTTTTACAATTAGTGGTCATCACGTCTTTTATTTTTGCGCTGTGTACGTCAATGTTTTTATCCAGCGTGCGGCGCAAATCTCCGTCGGTGTAAATTCCTAATATTTTTTGCTGGGCATCAACAATGGCGGTCATGCCTAGGCCTTTTTCGGTCATCACCAATAGTGCATCGCGCAGGCTGGCATTTTCCAGGACCTGTGGAATCGTATCCCCAATGTGCATAATATCTTTTACATGCAATAATAAGCGTCGGCCTAAGCTGCCACCGGGGTGGGAGAGGGCAAAATCTTCTTCGGTAAATCCACGGGCATCTAATAATGCTACGGCTAAGGCGTCACCTAAAACCAATGCCACGGTGGTGCTGGAGGTGGGAGCCAGGCCCAGTGGACAGGCTTCCTTTTCAACACCTGCGTGTAAGTTAATATCGGCCTCGGTTGACAGGGTGGATTTACGATTGCCGGTGATACTAATCATCGGTACCGATAAGCGTTTGATTATGGGAATAATGGTGAGGATTTCGCCGGTTTCTCCGGAGTTGGATAGCGCAATTACTACATCCTGCGGTGTAATCATACCGAGGTCACCGTGGCTGGCCTCTCCCGGGTGTACAAAAAAGGCTGGAGTGCCGGTGCTGGCCAATGTGGCGGCGATTTTATTACCAATGTGTCCTGACTTGCCCATGCCGGTGATTACAACTCGACCTGTGCAACCCAGCATTAATTCGCAGGCTTTTACAAAGTTATCGCCAATTTCATCTCTGAGTGCTTTAACCGCGAATAGCTCAGTATCGATAACCGCGAGCCCGAGCTGTTTAATTTGTGCGGGGTTAACCTTAAGTTGAGCTGAATGGTTCAAAGTATAAATTCCTGTATCGCCTGTTGGCTTATGCTTGCTTTCAAGTGGTGGCATTAAAGTATAAAACAACTTCGTAGGCAAAAAATATTGTCAGTAAAATTAAACCCTCGATGCGGGTGATTTGCCCGGCACTGCTACGTCGCCCAAATGCCATCATAAACATAATTATCGTCAGGGTCACCATCAGAGGTAAATCACGGGAGAGCACACCATCGGTCAGCTCTGCCGGGTTGATTAACGCGGCAAGCCCCAGTACCCCCAGGGTGTTAAACATATTGGAGCCAATAACATTACCCAACGCAATATCGTGCTCACCCTTGCGGGCGCTGGCGATAGAGGCGGCCAGCTCCGGCAGGCTGGTGCCAATAGCGACAATGGTGAGACCAATTATCAAATCACTAACCCCAAATGCTGTGGCTATATTGATGGCACCCCAAACTAATAGTTTTGAGCTTATCAGTAGTACAATCATTCCCGAGGCTAATAGCCACAGGGCTTTTTTCATTGGCATATCAGAGGGGATTTCATCCTCAAACTCGGCACTTAATGGGTCGATTGTGATTTCACCGTTAGCACTTTCGCGTTTTTGTTTTAAAGCCTGGCGTACAATCCATCCCATCAATATAAACAGCAGCGCTATCATTAAAACACCATCGAGAGAGCTTAGGGTATTGTCGGTTGCCATTAATACTACGGCTAATAAAGTGGCGGCAATGAGTAAAGGGTATTCACGTTTGAGCATGCTGGAGTGTACGGTTAATGGCACAATAACCGCGGTGGCACCCAGCACCAGTGCAATATTAGTAATATTGGAGCCGATGGCATTACCTACTGCCAGTCCCGGGTTGCCGCCATAGGCCGCAATACTGGCTACCAGCATTTCGGGGGCAGAGGTGCCCAGACCAACAATCGTTAGGCCGATAATTAAGGGTGATACGCCAAGGTTGCGCGCTGTCGCTGAGGCACCGTCTACAAATAAGTCGGCACTCCAGATGAGCAGGCCAAAGCCGGCGAGAATCGCGATACAATCAATTAAGATAGGCACAAATAAAATTCACATAATTAAAAGAGCGCAATGATACACGATAAATCAATAGTAGTGGGAGCCTGTGACTGGGATCATCCTCAATGGCGAAAAACCTTTTATCCAGAAGATTTGCCTGAGGACTGGCGTTTAAGTTATTACGCTAATGAGTTTTCAGCGGTGCTAGTGCCGCAGGAAAAATGGCAATCAGAGGAAGCTGATTTTGAGCAGTGGGCCGAGGATGTGCCGGAGGGGTTTCGGTTTTATTTTTTAAGTGATGATTTGAGTGTTGATGATGTATTAATTAAAAGGCAATTGGGCGATGCTTTTGCGGGGTTTGTGGCGACGGCTGGAAACGAGCAAGTGGTGTTAATTGATTTCGCTGATAAAAATTTACGTGAATGGAAAGATTGGTTGCTGAAGACAAAGTGTCATGTTGTGTTTTTGGTGGGTGATGAATTGAGTGTTAAATCGGTGTTGGACTTTCAGTCGTTGCTTGAATTAATGGGATTATAAAAAATGCTTAGATTGTGTAGTCGGCATCACTCGTGCCGAGTTTAAATATAACATTATTTTGAGCTGTCAGATTTCAAGCAAATCACAAAAAACTTCGTTATTCCAGTGTGCCCTTGTTTGGTTTGGTAATGAATTCGCTTGTACTTGAGTCAGACTGGTTTAAGTAAGCTAATCGCGATGAAAGTTTTCAATAAATGCATTTATTATCGCCAATATTATCCCCAAACGTTGCTATGAATATATAGCAGGTGTTTTTTTGATCAGTTTAAAATTTTGATACGCCACACGTTTGGGCTATTAAAAATAGCAATAATTGCGGAACTTATGTACATTGCTCGCCTCGAAGTAAATGAATTTCACATTATAATTATTTTAACTAATCGGAGATATTTTGATGAAAACTAAATTAATCGCACAGTCAGTGGTAAGCGTTTTGGCAACAGGCATGCTAATGGCTATGTCTTCAGCGCTAATGGCACAATCAGTGCAGAGCGTAAATCCGTTTGATATGGATGAGATGGCAACATCTAATTTAGTGATGAGCGGTGACCATGATCATAATCATGGTGGTGATAGTGATAAGGAAAGCGCTGACAAATACGGTGATGGTAAGTCTAAAGAGAAAAAGGAAGGTAGTAAAACAGAAGGTAAATGCGGCGCAGATCACCAGAAGAAAAATGGTGGCAAGTGTGGCGGTCACTAGGTTGCACTGAGGTATCTATAAAACTGGGGTTACGTGAGTAAACGCATAGCCCCGGTTTAACTTATGTCATCAGAATAGTATGACTAATTGAAATGCTTTTAGTTGGCGGGCGGGCCGCTGAATCAGACTTGCCAGCCCAACAAACTTCTATATAGTGTAGTGTTATTAAGTTTAAAGAGATTAACCCTATTTCTACCGACCCTTCCAATATTATTATAAAAATTCGTGGCTTAAGTTTTTCCCGTGGCAGTCGACTTATTTTCGACAATATCGACATGGATATTGAGCGCGGTAAAGTCACCGCTATTATGGGTCCCAGTGGCACCGGTAAAACTACCCTGTTAAAACTCATCGGCGGGCAGCTCAAACCCGATGCGGGGACAGTGCACGTAGATGGTGAAAATGTGCATAAGCTTTCACAAACCGCACTTTATAATTTGCGCCGCCGTACCATGGGGATGTTATTTCAAAGTGGCGCATTGCTTACCGATTTATCGGTTTACGATAACGTCGCCTTTCCGTTGCGTGAGCACACTGCACTACCCGAAATCGCCATTCATCATCTAGTGTTGCTTAAGCTTGAAGCGGTGGGTCTGCGTGGTGCGCGGGATTTAATGCCAGCGGAATTATCCGGTGGCATGGCACGGCGGGTGGCATTGGCACGCGCTATTGCACTTGATCCGCAAATGATTATGTTTGATGAGCCGTTCACCGGGCAAGACCCAATTTCGATGGGGGTGTTGGTAAAACTCATTCACGATATGAATCACGCGTTGGGCATGACCTCGGTAGTGGTGTCACACGATGTGGAGGAAACCTCCAGCATTGCCGACTACATTTATGTGATTTCTGATGGCAAAGTGATTCAAAGCGGTGCACCGGTGGATCTTAGGCATTCCAAATCCGCATGGGTGCAACAGTTTTTAGGCGGCGTGGCAGATGGTCCAGTGCCGTTTCATTATGCGGGCGCACCGTTAATGGAAGATTTAATGCGGGTTGAAAAAATATGATTGCGGATAAGTTACAAGCCATCGGCCGCAATACCCTTAATCGCTTTGTGCGGGTGGGTCGGGGCAGTGTGTTTTTATGGCAGATATTATTAAGCTTGCCCTATTTAATTCAACGGCCCATGTTATTAATTCGTCAGTTATATTACGTGGGTGTGCAAACCCTACTGATTATTTTAGTGGCGGGTTTGTTTGTCGGCATGGTACTAGCGTTGCAGGCCTATATTGTGCTGGTGGATTTTGGTGCCGAAGATTCGATTAGTTTAATGGTGTCGTTAAGTATTTTGCGTGAGCTGGGGCCGGTGTTTACCGGTTTGCTGTTTGCCGGTCGTGCCGGCTCTGCGCTCACTGCCGAGATTGGCTTAATGAAAAGCACTGAGCAATTATCCGGCATGGAAATGATGGCGGTGAACCCGATGAAATATATTATTGCACCGCGTTTTTTAGCCGGTGTGATTGCGGTGCCACTGCTCACCAGCATTTTTATGGCGATTGCCATAATGGGCGGCTATTTTGTGGCCATTGAAATGCTGGGTATTTACGAGGGTGTGTTCTGGTCGCAAATGCAGGTGAATGTCGATTTTTACACCGACTTAATGAATGGCATGATTAAGAGTCTGGTGTTTGGTTTTGTGGTTGTGTGGATTGCGGTGTTTGAGGGGTATGATTGTATACCCACCTCGGAAGGCTTGGGGCAGGCAACCACGCGCACCGTGGTGCATGGTTCGCTGGCGGTGCTGGGCTTGGACTTTATTCTGACGGCACTGATGTTCAGTGTTTAGTTTTATAGGCTATCGTGGATTTTAGCTCGCGATGAAAGCATAGGAATTTTTAAAAGAATGAATACTCGAAATATAGAAATATTAGTTGGTGCTTTTGTGGTGTTAGCGGTCATATCGATGGTAATGCTGTCACTAAAAGTCAGTAATTTAGCCAGTTATGGTGGTGATGCGGATAGTTACGAAATTCAGGCACAGTTCGAAAACATCGGCGGCCTGAAGGTGCGCTCACCGGTAAGCGCCGGCGGTGTGCGAGTAGGAAAGGTGTCTGCTGTTCACTACAACAATACCGAATTTACCGCGGTAGTAACAATGCAAATTGAAGGTGGTTATCAGTTTCCGGTTGATACCGCCGCCAGCATTTTAACTGCGGGTTTATTGGGAGAGCAATATATTGGGCTAGATCCCGGCGGTGATGAGGAATATTTAGCTGGGGGCGATGAGATTGATATCACTCAGTCGGCATTAGTGTTAGAGCAGGTGATCGGGCAGTTTTTATATTCGAAGGCGCAGGAAGAGTAGGCGGAGCTTTATGTTTTTGGTTCCTCTTTATACTTAAGGGTGAAGCGAACCGGTTACAACGAAATTAATTATTTAAAGAAGACATACCTTTATGAAAATTTTAATATTATGTTTATTCCTGCTGCAAAGCACTGTGAGTTTTGCCGCTATTGTTGGCCCCGATGAGCTGATTAAACAAACCTCCGAAAAAGTGTTAACCGCACTCGATGATAATAAAGAAAAATACAAAGATCAGTCGGAAGAACTCTTTAAACTGGTTAACGATATTATTCTGCCGCATTTAGATTTTCGCGCGATGAGCAAACTGGCATTGGGTAAAAACTGGCGCAAGGCGAGCCACGACCAGCAGGATCGTTTCGTAGACGCATTTAAAACCATGCTGATTCGTACCTACAGTAAATCTTTAACCGAATACGCTGGCCAGGAAATTAAGTATTTACCTTATCGCCCACCCGCAGAGGGCAAGCGCACCACTAAAGTTAAAACGGTGATTGATCAGGGCAGCGGTCCCGATATCCCCATTATTTACAGTTTGCGAATTAAAAACGATATCTGGAAAGTCTACGATATTAAAATTGATGGCATCAGTTTGGTGACGAATTACCGCAATAGCTTTGCTTCGGATATTCGTAAAGTGGGTATTGATGGCTTGATAAAACAGTTGTTGACGAAGTCTGCAGATAAGTTGGATAAAGGCTGATGGTTTTAAAGAAAAAGTCCGGAAGCAGCGGCTTATGCTAAATATCGAACAAACCCAAAACCAGGTAAAACTCAGCGGTGAGCTTAATTTCGAGACGGTTGCCGGGTTGCTCAATCAACCCCAAATTAATTTCGATGTAGCTGAAAATGCTCAAATCGACGTTGATTTATCGCAAATCAGCCGATTTAACAGTGCATCATTAGCACTTTTGGTCGAATGGATGAAAAAGGCCGAGCAATCAGGGGTACAAATAAAGTATCATAGCGCCCCAGAACAACTTATGAAAATTGCCGAAGCCTACGGAGTTCAGCAAGAGTTGTCCCTGTCGTATGCGGAGTAAGTGTGCGATGAGTAATTTAGCCGGTTAAAATAAGAAACTGAATGAACAAGCTGTTAATTAAGGGGGGTATCACCCTCAACGGAGAAGTGCGAATCTCCGGTGCAAAAAATGCGGTACTGCCTATTCTGGCTGCCACCTTGCTGGCAGAGGGCGTGTCGATTGTGCAAAATGTTCCCCACCTGCATGATGTAACCACCACTATGGCCCTGTTGGGTAGCATGGGCGTGTCGGTAACCGTCGATGAAACCATGAGTTTGGAAGTGGATGCATCAACACTAACCACGCAGGTAGCGCCCTATGATTTAGTGCGCACCATGCGCTCCTCCATCCTGGTGTTGGGCCCGTTGCTGGCGCGCTATGGTTATGCGGAAGTCTCCCTGCCCGGTGGTTGTGCGATCGGTTCTCGACCGGTAAATATCCACATTAAGGGTATGCAGGAAATGGGCGCGGAAATCGAAGTCAAAAATGGTTACATCATCGCCAAAGCCGATCGTTTAAAAGGCGCGCGCATTGTGATGGATATGGTAACCGTAACCGGCACTGAAAACTTATTGATGGCCGCAGTACTTGCTGATGGCATTACCGTGTTAGAAAATGCCGCGCGTGAGCCGGAAGTTACCGATCTGGTTAACTTCTTAAATAAAATGGGCGCCAAAATTTCCGGTGCAGGCACTGATACGCTAACCATCGAAGGCGTCGATTCTTTGCAGGGCACAACTTATAAAGTGGTACCCGACAGGATAGAAACCGGTACCTTTTTAGTCGCAGCCGCGATTACCGGTGGCAAGGTAAAAGTGAAAGACACCGATCCCACATTATTAGATGCGGTGCTGGATAAACTACGCGATGCGGGTGCCAGTATAGAAGTGGGTGATGACTGGATTGAGCTGGACATGCACGGCAATCGCCCACAGGCGGTGAATGTGCGAACCGCACCTTATCCTGCTTTTCCAACGGATATGCAAGCACAGTTTACAGCGCTCAATGCGATGGCCGTGGGCACGGGGACTATTGTTGAAACCATTTTTGAAAATCGTTTTATGCATGTGCAGGAGTTACAGCGCATGGGTGCTAATATTGAAGTAGAAGGGAATACCGCGATTGTGCGTGGCGTTGAAGATTTAAATGCTGCACCGATAATGGCTACCGATTTACGTGCTTCAGCGAGTTTGATTTTAGCGGGTTTGGTGGCGCAGGGTGAAACCGAAGTGCTGCGAATTTACCACATAGATCGTGGATATGAATTGATTGAAGAAAAGCTGTCTTATTTGGGTGCTGAGATTAAACGGGTAGCGGAATAAAGAAAATTGTGAGTTAAAGAATATCTTCCCGGCTCTTTTTTTCTGAAGAGGTGAATATTGCTTCCTCTTCCTTAGTAAAAGGGGGATCGAGAGGAATTTAGTTTTTAACGAACAATTTAAGATTAACAAATAATTAACATAAAAAAGCCATGAATAAAAGCATAACCATCGCCTTATCAAAAGGCAGAATATTTAAAGAAACTTTGCCGCTGTTAGAAGCCGCAGGCATTACGCCGAAAGACGACCCCGAAAAAAGTCGTAAATTAATTCTCGATACCAATCAGGATGACGTAAAACTGGTTATTATTCGTGCCACCGATGTGCCCACGTATGTGCAATACGGCGCGGCGGATATTGGTGTCGCCGGTAAAGATGTTTTAATGGAGCATGGTGGTGATGGTTTATATGAGCTGGTGGATTTACACATCGCAAAATGTAAATTAATGACCGCGGGCATGGTTGATTACCAACCTCATGGTGGTCGTTTAAGAGTCGCTACAAAATTTGTAAATGTTGCGCGCCAATATTTTGCTGAGCAAGGCCAGCAGGTTGAAGTGATTAAGCTTTATGGCTCAATGGAGTTGGGCCCGATTGTAGGTTTGTCAGATTTAATTGTGGATGTGGTAGACACCGGTAACACATTAAAAGCCAATGGTTTAAAACCAATGGATCACATTGCAGATGTTAGTTCACGTTTAATTGTGAATAAAGCCTCACTTAAAGTTAAGCATGATCGTATTCAAGAAATGGTTGAGCAGATGAAAAAGGCCGTAAAAAAGTGAGCGATGTAGCTATGATTGAAATTTCACAACTCAATTCAAAGCAAAATGATTTTTGGCAAAAGCTAGATGAAACTTTAGCTTGGGAATCGGTTTCCGATGATGCGGTTTTTAATACGGTTAATGATATTTTAAAAGACGTAAAAAAACGCGGCGATACAGCGGTGATTGAATACACCAATAAGTTTGATCGTGTCGATATTAAAAGTATATCTGAGCTGGAAATTTCAAAATCGCGCTTAGAAGAAGCCTTAAATAAAATTCCAGGCGCGCAGCGTGAAGCTTTAGAAAAAGCCGCTGCGCGTGTGCGCGCCTATGCGCAATATCAAAAAATAGAACCCTGGGATTATATCGAAGATGATGGCACGTTTTTGGGTCAGCAGGTTACCCCAATGGACCGCGCCGGTTTATATGTGCCCGGTGGTAAAGCCGCCTATCCTTCGTCAGTTATTATGAATGCGATACCGGCAAAAGTGGCCGGCGTACCCGAATTAATTATGGTGGTGCCGACACCCGATGGTGAAGTAAACGATTTGGTTTTTGCCGCAGCGGCGATTGCCGGTGTCGACAGAGTGTTTGCAATTGGTGGCGCACAAGCGGTTGCGGCTTTAGCTTACGGTACAGAAACCATACCGAAAGTTGATAAAATTGTCGGCCCCGGAAATATTTATGTGGCCACTGCAAAACGTATGGTGTTTGGTGCGGCGGGTATCGACATGATTGCGGGGCCATCGGAAATTTGTATTGTCTGCGATGGTAAAACCAATGCCGACTGGATTGCAATGGATTTGTTTTCGCAAGCTGAACACGATGAAGATGCACAATCCATTTTAGTGTGTCCCGATGCGGATTTTATTGCACAAGTTAAAACCAGTATCGAAAAATTAATTAAAGAAATGCCGCGTGCTGAAATAATAAAAAAATCATTAACCGAACGTGGTGTAATGATTGAAGTGGCGGATATTGATGAAGCGATAGAAGTGGCTAATTATATTGCACCGGAGCATTTAGAATTATCGATTGAAAATGCCCGTGAAAGATCAAAAGATATTCGTCATGCCGGCGCCATCTTTATTGGACGTTACACAGCAGAAGCCCTGGGTGATTATTGCGCAGGCCCCAATCATGTATTGCCCACATCACGCACTGCACGCTTTTCATCACCGCTGGGAGTGTATGATTTTCAAAAGCGTTCAAGTTTAATTGACTGCTCGCAAGCCGGTGCATCTGAACTGGCAAAAACCGCATCGGTGCTAGCGCACGGAGAAGGCTTAACCGCACATGCACGTTCTGCGGAATATAGAATTAAAAAATAAAAATTCACTGAGCTTCCCCTCTTAGAAAAAGATATGTTGCTGTATCTATCGAGATTCGGCGGGCTCCTAGCTATTATACAAAATAAGAGTAATAACTGTGGGCGATATTGTTGAATTTAAAAAACTAAGACCATCAGAAAAACACAAAGGTAATTTGTTGTGTAAGCGCAATTTTCATAAATGGAAAATTGATCAGGAAAAACAGTTTGATGTAAAGCAGGGAAGGTTAGTCACGGTTTATAAATGTAAACGCTGCGGGAAGTTTAAAACGCAAACTAAATAATCTAAGCCTAATTTATTGTTTTTCGATTTTAAAGGGGAAAAATTCAACTTGAGAATCGATATCTTTTTCATAATTTATACCTTTTATACCAAAGCCGAATAGTTTCATAAAGTCATCTTTGTAAGCCTGATAATCGGTTAACTCAAATAAATTTTCAGTTGTTATTTTTGGGCCCAGCTCTTTAATCGCGTTTTGAATATCATTACGTAATTCCCAGTCATCCATGCGAATGCGTTCTGCATCATCAAGTGTAACTGTGTTGTTGTATAATTGTGTACGAAATAATCTATCTATTTGCTCAATGCAGCCCTCATGGATATTTTTTTCTTTCATCAGTTTAAATGCCATCGAAATATATAATGGCATAACGGGAATGGCAGCGGAGGCTTGAGTGATAACACTTTTTAGTACCACTATATTTGCTGAGCCATGAATATCGGCTAACTGTTTGCGCAGCGAACCTGCTGCACGGTCCATATCTTCTTTGGCTTTGCCCAGTGCGCCATGCCAGTAAATTGGCCAGGTGATTTCTGTGCCAATATAACTGTATGAAAGCGTTTTTACATTTTCGGCTAATACATTGGCGTCTTTTAGGGCGTTAATCCAGAGCTCCCAGTCATTACCGCCCATGACAGTAATGGTATTTTGTACTTCTTCTTCAGTGGCCGCTTCAATTTCGGTATCAATAATTTCATCGGTTGTTAAGTCAATGGCTTTGGTTTTATAGGTTTCTCCAATCGGCTTTAATGCGGACCAGACGGTCTCACCTGTTGCTGGTATTTTTCTGACAGGGGAGGCTAGTGAGTATACGACTAGATCAATTTTACCCATGTCCTGCTTAATTGTTTCGATAGCTTTGCTGCGCATTTCATCAGAAAAGGCATCACCTAAAATACTTTTTGCATATAAACCTGCGCTATGTGCTGCTTGTTCAAATGCATAGGAGTTATACCAGCCGGCAGAACCAGAGCGTTTTTCTTTGGCGGGTTTTTCAAGAAAAATACCGAGTGTTGCAGCCCCGGAACCGAAGGCTGCCGTAATACGCGAAGCTAGACCGTAGCCTGTAGATGCGCCAATAACTAAGACATTTTTTGGGCCGTTTTCAATACGAGCACTTGCTTTAACGTAGGTGATTTGTTCGTCCACATTTGCTGCGCAGCCAACAGGGTGGGCCGTTGTACAAATAAAGCCGCGGGTTTTAGGTTTTATAATCACGTTTGTTGTTCCGGTTTAGTTAATGGGGTTTGCATCGGGTATTGTTTTAATGATTTAGTCTGTGCTTACCAACGTTTAAAAACCAGCGAAGTATTGATGCCACCAAATGCAAAATTATTATTCACGTAATATTCCATTTCAATTTCTCTGCCTGCACCTACGATGTAATCTAAATTGCCGCATTCTTCATCCAGATTGTTTAAATTAATAGTGGGGGCAAACCAGTTATTGTTCATCATCTGAATGCCAATGCCTGCTTCGATACTGCCGCAGGCCCCCAATGTGTGCCCCATGTATGACTTGAGCGAACTGATCGGTATATTGCTGCCAAAGACTTTTTCAGTTGCCTGGGTTTCAGCGATATCTCCGCGTGGTGTGGCGGTGCCGTGGGCGTTGACATAACCAATTTCACTGGCGGGTAGCCCGGCATCTTGCAGGGCTTCTTGCATGGCAATTTGCATGGTTTCGATACTGGGTTGGGTAACATGGCAGCCATCGGAGTTGGTATGAAAGCCGATAATTTCAGCGTATATTTTTGCGCCTCGGGCTTTAGCATGTTCCAGTTCTTCGAGTACAAACGTGGCGGCACCTTCGCCAATAACCAAACCGTCACGATCACGATCAAACGGGCTGGGGGAGGTTTGCGGCTGGTCATTTTTTACGCTGGTGGCAAACAGGGTGTCAAATACGGCTGCCTGGGTAACGTCTAATTCTTCTGCGCCGCCGGCCAGCATCATGGTTTGCATGCCATATTTAATTGCTTCATAGGCATACCCAATGCCTTGGCTGGCGGAGGTGCATGCACTGCTGGTTGTAATGACTCGGCCCTTTAATTTAAAAAAAACATCAAGGTTAACCGGGGTGGTATGGGGCATCATTTTAATATAGGTGTTGGCATTTACCCCGTCCATTTTGTAGTGGAACTTCATATTGGCAAAATCACCAATGGCCTCGGGTGAGCCGGATGATGAGCCATAGGATATGCCCATACAGCCATTTTGAATTTCCGGGTCATTAAGTAAACCCGCATCTTCAAGTGCGAGCTCTGAGGCACGCGTTGCCATTTGTGCTACACGGCCCATGCTGCGAGTTTGCTTGCGTCCGTAGTGTGATGGTAGATTAAAGTCTTTTACCGGACTGGCAATGCGAGTGCGTAAGTCTTCATAGCGCTCCCACTCGTCCATATAAACGACACCGCTTTGTCGGTTTTTAAGGTTTGTGTGAATTTCATCCCAGCCTTGCCCAATGGGGCTGATCATGTACATGCCGGTAACAACCACTCTTTTCATTAGCAAATACCTCCATTAATTGAGATCACCTGGCGGGTGATATAACCGGCAATATCAGAGCATAAATAATTGACCAGGCCTGCCACCTCATCGGTTCGACCCACGCGGCGCATAGGGATAACTTTCATGGCCTCATCAATGGGTGCATCCTCAGTCATATCGGTTTCAATTAGCCCGGGGGCGACACAGTTAACGGTGATTTTTCGTTTTGCCATTTCTATAGCTAATGCTTTGGTTGCACCAATTAAACCGGCTTTGGCAGCGCTATAATTTACTTGTCCGCGGTTTCCCATAATGCCGGATACCGATGATATGCTAATGATACGCCCGCCTTTTCGTGCTTTTATCATGGGCATAATAATTGGATTTAATACATTATAAAAACTATCTAAATTGGTGTGTACAACACGATTCCAGTTCTCCGGGCTAAGCGCAGGAAAAGCATCGTCATGGGAAATACCCGCGTTGCAGATAGCACCATAATAAGCTCCGTGTTTTTCTATATCGTCTAATAATTGTTTTGATGATTCCACCTGGTCTGCAACATCAAATTGTAAAATACGAGCCTGGCGATTTAATTTTTCAATTTGTTGTTGCACGGCTTGTGCATCTTTAATTTTGCTGTGGCAATGTAAAACAATATCAAAACCATTTTCAGCCAGGGTTAACGCAATGGCTTTACCAATACCCCGACTGGAGCCAGTAACCAAAATTGTGCGGGACATAAAATTCCTTAGTGTTAAATTCTTATTGGGGTTGATAAACATTTAAACTGGCTTCAGCCAGTAGTTTATCATTTGAAATAGTGCAATCAAATACACCCAGATCATTCCCTTCATAGACTTTTTTTACGCAAATGGTAAGTACATTTCCCAGTGAAAAATGACTCACATGTGATGTGTATTTTCGTGAGCCGAGTAAGTAACCTTTTTTGAGCTGATCTTTTTGATTTATGTGAGTGATACCGGCCCAGGCCGCAATGGTTTGAGCCATATATTCAATTCCGATCCAAGATGGCACTAAATTGTCATCATTCAGAAATTCAGATTCCGGGGTTATGGTTAATTTCGCGCTCAAACTGTTTTCGGAAAATGCTATGACTTCATCAATGAGTAACATTGTGTCTTTGTGAATCAGTATTTTACTCAAGGGGTAACGTGTGGCTAGAGAACTCATAATTTTCCTAAAATTAAACTCACATTGCTGCCACCAAAAGCAAATGAATTGCTCATAATCCAGTGCGCGTTTTTTGTGCAGCCAGATTCTACCAGATTCAGAGGCTGCATGTTAATGTCCGTTTTGCCATCCCAAATATGCGGGGGTAGTTGATGATTAGTATTGTAGTTAGAGAGAATTAGCCAGCACAGTGCCAACTCTATCGCGCCTGCTGCACCCAGGGTGTGCCCCGTGAGCGGCTTGGTGCTGCTGCATAGTTTATCGGCATTAAACACGTTTAACATGGCACGACTTTCCATTACATCATTTTTTAATGTGGCGGTGCCGTGTAAATTTATATAGTCAATGTCGTTGGCCTGCAGGTTTGCATCAGCTAATGCGACTTGCATTGCATTGATGGCACCTGCACCTTCCGGGTGTGGTGCAGACATGTGGTGGGCATCAGATGATTCACCGACGCCGGCTAATTGTATATTTATCGGGTTACGGGTTTCAGGCGCTTCGCGTTGTAAAATAAAAACAGCGGCACCCTCACCAATGGAAATGCCATCTCGATTTTGGCTAAAGGGGTTACAAATACTTTTTGATACGGATTCAAGTGAGGTGAATCCATTGAGTGTTAGGCGGCACAAACTATCTACACCACCTACAATGGCGGCATCACAAACACCGGCTTGTATGTAATTTTTGGCGCTGGCAAAAGCCTTACCACTTGATGAGCAAGCGGTTGAAATGGTGATGGCGACATTTTCCAAACCTAAATACGCGCTTAAAAATTCGGCCGGGCTTCCCATTTCCTGTTTTTTATAATGATAGTTTTCGGGAAATTTATCATCTGATAAATAGCTTTTTAATGCGGCTTCACCTTCTAGTATTCCCGATGTGCTTGACCCAAGTACAACGGCAATTCGTTGATGCCCATAACGTTCGATTAGCTTGCTCACTTGCGATTTAATTTGTTCGAGCGCGCCAAGCAGTAACTGATTATTACGGCAATTATAAAGGCTGAATTCTGCGGGTATTGCGGGTAAATCTGCGCTCACTTGTCCAACAGTGACATCAGCATTTAATAGTAATTCAGATGAATTAACCATCCCTGCCTGAGAGCCAAATAATAAATTTTTCAGTACGGTTTTTTTATTAGAACCTAAGGCGCAAATTATTCCCATTGCGGATAAAAAATAACCGGATGATGAATTGCTCATAAATATTCCATTTCAATCGTATTTATCGTTACTGTGTAGTTACGTTTTAAATGTTTAAATATAATATTTTTATTCCAGCGGTCAGGGCTGCTAAATTGTATGTTAATAATCGGCTCATTATGATGAAATATCAGGCGTTGTTGAGTGTACGCTTCGATGTGTGCATGATGATTTTGTAATGGCGGGTTTAACTGGTCGACTGGCCAGTAAGTGAGTTGCAAGTCTGCAAGTAAATACGCCAAATTTAATTCTGAGCCCAACAGAGGAGATGTTTCAAATTTATAGTCGCCATCAACCGAATTAATAGTAAACAATTTGACTCCCATACCAGTTAGCCCCACCAGTTTAAATGAGTGATTGGCTATCTCTAGGCGCGTGATAAAATCATAGTGTTTTTTTGCATATTTAATCTGTACAATTTGTGTCAAGCTGAAGTTTTTTTCAGCTGCAAAAGCAGGCAGTAACAAAAAGGCTAAATTTTCATTAATTAAAATATCAACGTGGCTTGTTGATGGTTTAAGCGGTTTCGTTGAGCAGCCTGAAGTTATTTGAAATACAAAATAAATAACTACAATAATAATCTTTTTTTGCATGGCTTATACGCGTTTGCACTCAAGTAAAGTATGTGAAATACCAATGTCATCTTTAACGGAAATAATCTCAAGACCGGCTTCTAAAATACAGCTTTCCAGATCACTGAATTTATACATTTGGCTGTCACCATTTGCGAAGCAGGTAAAATAAAGCGATGTGTTATGTAAACAAAAAGCCGATGCAGCATATTTTTGTCTGTCCCAGAGTAACTCAAGAATATATAGCGTGGTGTTTTCTGACATAACATCTCGGGCACGTTTTAAAATGCTGACAATTTGAGGCTTTGAAAAACAATCAAGAAATTGACTCATCCAGATAATATCAGCCGCTTCAGGAAAGCGATTTTGTTCATCTAACACATTCATACCATGTGCCTGAGCCCGCTCAGAAAGACCTTCATCAGCAATGTTTTTTGTTGCCAGTTGCAGTTGCTGGGGCAAATCCACCATATTTAACTTCACCGAATCATCATGTTTAAGACACTGTAAGCTGAACTTGCCGGTATTTGCTCCGATATCCATAATGGTTTTAGGTTGATGTTTAAATACGATAGGCAATATAGTGGGGAAGGCGATGTCTGAATAGTAATGGTCGAATTCAAACCAGCTTTTTTGTTGGCTTTCATTTAGGCTGGTTAATGCTTCATAGACGGTTGGCCAGTCACCCATAGTATCGAGCCCAACTGGGCGACCCTCTTTTATTGAGTCTTTTAATTTAGTAAAACCTTCATAACAAAAATCTTCAACGAAGTTCATATTAACATTAGTGAGTTTGTCTTTTTGTAAAAACATCCCAACTTTGGTAATAAAATATTTATCATCGACCAGGCGGGTTATCTGTGCGCTCAGGCCCGACTCCAGCAAAACTTTACAGCCATAAGTTGAAACATGACAAATCTCTGCAACTTCATTGGGTGTTAAGCCGGTTTTGGCATTTTTTCTTAAGGCTTCTAAAATACCAAAATCACGTAATGCCAGTGCCGCTTGAAATACAACCGGACCATAGGCTATTTGTTGTGCGATAAACTTGGCTTCAAGTGCTGGTGTTGTATCTTCAGCATCATATTTAATCATTATTATTTCCTTAAAATTTTAATCTTCTATGTTTTGTTGGCTTTCAGGTTGCTCATTGGTGAGAGTATAAATGCAACACTAATGCCGCATAAAACAATCACGCCGAAACTATGTAGTACCGGTGTATTACTTAGGGATAATAATCCAAAAGCTAAAATAGTAGTGATGGCTGAAAGTAAAACAGCCAGCATGGTAAATTCAGCGCGTTTTTTTTGCTCCGCATAAAATAACGAATAGTCGATGCCAATGCCCAAAATAAGTATTACCGCGAGTGAATTAAAGTAATTTATTTTTATACCCATACTAAGGGCAATGGCCACGGCGCTTAATGCTGCAAGTAATGGCGGCGTGAAAACAAATATGGCTTTATACCAACCGTATCGCAAGCATAAAATACTGAAAATCAGAAGATAAGCAAAAATAATAAGGTAACTTGCCTGTTCACGATATTGTTTTAGTATATTGGAAATGTCTTCGACATAATCAACAAAGCTCACCTTCTCAGGCAGTGTTATCGACTTTAGAGCGTTAAGGTCATGTATGCCATATAAGCTGACAATGCTGAGGTAGATATTATCTGTATTTTCTTTGCCTAGCCAGTGAAACTTCATGTTAGACGACTGTTCGTTTGATAACCATGATGACACATTCAGTGTTGTAGTGGGAGTATTTTCGAATTGTGTCAGATAGGATTTTATCTTTTTTTCGGGGTAGCCTATGGACTTCAAATAATTTTGCAGAGACGGGTTGTCTGAGCTTATTGCTTTTTTCAATAAATTAAAATTTTCTAACTGGCGCTGTCGGGATGGAGAAAAGAGTGCCGTTGCTTGATAAGCTTCGAGTGCATTTTTTGAAACAAGTTTATCCAGAGATTCAAACAGCTGCTCTTCTTTTTGTAAGGCCATTTCAGCAGACTCAGCTTGAATAAGGTAAAACTGATTTTCACCATTTGCCTGAATAATGTTTTTAACAATAGTTTCTTCACCTGTTACACGCGTGGATTGATTGCGTAGGTTTCTAATATCATCATCAGTCTCCAGATTAAAATAAATAAAAGTTGTTAAGCTAATTAAACTAAAAATGATAAACAGTTTAAGTTTTGTAATGCCGATTGTCAGCCACCATTTAATAATGGACTTGTTGATGGCGATAATAAAAGCGGATGCTAATGTGTTGTTTTTAAAACTGATGGCAGGGTAAAAAAACACAACACAGCAATAAGCGGCAATTAATCCGCTCATGGAAAAAACGGATATTTGCTGTAACCCGGGAAAATTTGAAGTGGATAAAGTCAGATAAGCTAAAACACTGCTGATCATGCCCATGCTAATGCCGGGGAGTATGTTTTTAATTGTTGAGTGATTATCGGCTCCACTGAGTCGCTCTGAAAAATAGTGAAAAGAGTAGTCAATAGACACACCGATAAGGCTGGAACCAAATATTAATGTGAAAAGATGTACTTCACCAAAAAAATATAAGCTACAACTCAGGCCAACAATAATACCGGATGAAATTGAGATAAGGCTTAAAAGCAAAGGTGTTAGTGAACGAAAGACAAATAAAACAAGCAAAATAATTCCAATTAATGATCCCATTCCGATAGTGCTGATTTCACGTTTGGCGGACGAGCTTCCTTCAATGGCATAATGAGTTGCCCCCATTGAAAGTACTTGAGTGTGTTTGTCTAATTCTAAAACGAGTTTTTTGGTGTGCTCATAAAAAAATGTAAATTTATTTTGTGTGTCGATAGAATAAATATCGTCGATTATATCGGCAGAAATAAACACATAGTAGTAATTGTTATAATGAGTGATTAATTGATTGTTATCTAATGAGAAATTATTGGACAATGCATTTTGTTGTTGTAAAAAGTCTATTAAATTAAAGAACGGGTCGTTTTCAAGTTGTGAGCTGCTTAATAGGGTAGTCGGGTTGTAGAGGCTATGAAGTGCCTGTTGGCTAAATAATTCATATTTTTTTTTGGTTAGCAAGTTACGGTGCTGCTTGCTTAGCAACATGTTTTTATAGGGTAAATATAACTGGTAAATGGTTTTTAAATTTTTGTTATCGATCGCGTATGTTATATGGTTGAAGAGGTTGGAGTTGAGTAGCGACGAATGAAATTTTTTTGCGGAGTCTAATGCTTTGTCCTTATCTTTATTTCCGATAAGAAAAATTATTTTTCGACCAATATTGTTGCTAATGGTTTTAATGGCTTGCTGTACGGATGCCTGTTGATCTGATGCGGGTAATAATTTAACGATATTGTTTTCTATTTTAATATCGTTGATAAAATGGTTGGTTAAGTATGCCAGCGTCAATAGCATAAAAAACATCCATAGCGCAGATTTCATGCTTGAATTAAAGAGCAAAATAAGCCTCTTCAGTCGCGCTAATTGCTAGGGGTTTTGTATCAGTTGAGTGCAGACTGATGACAGTTGAATCTGAATTAGCATCGATTAATGTGATGCGGGTAATTTGCTGTTGCCCCTGGATTTCAATGGTTTTAAAAATTTTGTTAAGTGGTGCAGACGTTGGTGTTAATTTAAGAATCCACTGTTGTGTTGAAATATTATAACTAATATCAAAGTTTTGTTTAAGCGTTTTATCGTTACCATTGAATAAAGCATCCAGCAGAGTGTATATGCTGCCTAAATTGACTCTACTGGTTAGTTGGCCATCAGGGTTAATTTCTGTGATTTTGTTTTGGCTGATAATTATTGTTGATTTGATGGGGGTTTGTATTTTCCAGATAATGCCTTTGCCAGAAAAATAGTTAAGTTGTCCTTCAGATATTATGGGTTTGCTGAGTATTTTTAAATAACGAGCCTGTTTAAACTGACTACGAAGTACGGTGTTTTTTTGTAGTTTTTGTAGAATGTTATTTAAATTGGATTGTGGTTCCGAATTATTTAACACGTTCATGTTTTCGGCATAACTAGATATGCTGAATACGGCACAAAAAATTAAAATAAAAAAGTAATGCTTCATTTTAAAGTCTGGTGTTTTTACGAACGGAATTGTCAGTGGTAGTTATCTTCAGCTTATGTAGAAAAACATCAGGCGATGCCAGGCAGAGTTGTTCGGTTTTCATGTCTATGGCAACTTGAATGGTATGGCCTTTTGTTAATCGCTTGCCTGACTCTAAGTCGTAAATTATATAGTCTATTTTCATGCGATACTCATACTCGGTTAGCCGGGCACAAATTTTTATTTTTTGCCCATAGGTGGCGGGTTTTATATATCTGAGTTTTGCCTCGATAATTGGCCACATATAACCCGATTCACGCATTCTTTCGTAGTTATAATCAATAATATCTAATAATTCAGCGCGAACCATTTCAAAGTATTTGATGTAATTTCCGTGCCATACAATTTCCAGTGGATCAAGGTCATGGAATGGGATTTTAATAATAAGTTCTGCTTCGACCATAGGTTTACTCATACAGCTTCCATGTTTTATTTTGTATTGCCAGAGTCATTTCGCGTAAGTTAGATTCTAGCGCTCGATCTTCATCTAGAAAAGTGAAGCTTTTAAAAATTTGATTTTTAAAATTAAGTAAGTCTTTATTGAGCATCGACGCTTTAATTTCATTATTGCGTAAACGAATTTCTAGTGCCTGACAAACAGATAATAATTCTGCTGCGGCGATTTGTTCGGTTAGGTCTAAAATGCGTAAACAGTCGCGAGCCGAGATGGTTCCCATACTCACCTTGTCTTGATTGTGGCATTCGGTTGAACGCGAAAACACACTTGCCGGCATGGTTAGTTTTAGTGCTTCAGCCGTCCAGGCAGAAACGCCAATTTGTACGGCTTTAAAACCATGATTAAGACTGCTGCGCTCTGCAGGTGCGCCAGAGAGATTTGGTGGTAACCCGTGATTAAATTTTGTATCCATTAATAATGCCATCTGACGATCCATTAAATCGGCTAGATTGGCAACACAGTTCTTCATAGAATCCATAACAAATGCAATATGGCCGCCATAGAAGTGACCACCGTGTAATACATGTTCACCTTCGCCGTCGATTATTGGATTATCATTGGCGCTGTTTAATTCATTTTCTATAAACGTCTGCATCCAGGGTAAGGCGTCTTTAAGTACGCCGATAACATGTGGAGCACAGCGTATAGAATAACGGTCCTGTAAGCGGCTTGAATTACGCGGGTGTTTATAGTGATTTAAGTCATGGCGTATCCATTCGGCAATTTTTATTTGTCCTTGATGAGGTTTTACATTAAATAAAATTTCATCAAAATGATTGCTATTACCCTGTAGTGCAATGGATGCCATAGATGTTAGGCGGGTAACCAATTTTGTTAAATACTCTGCACGGCTCCAGGCAGTGCAGGCAATTGCAGTCATTACTGCAGTGCCATTCATTATCGCCAGACCTTCTTTGGGGCGTAGCTTTATGGGGCTCAGTTTCAGCTGATGCAAAACTTCGATAGAAGGTTTAACTTTATTTTTATATAACACCTCACGCTCGCCAATTAATGCGGCCGCAACATAAGATAGCGGTGTTAAGTCACCACTGGCACCCACTGAGCCTTCTTCGGGAATTAAGGGTGCGATATCGTGATTAATAAAATCGACAATTTGTTGTAATAATTCAAGGCGTACCCCTGAATATCCCTGGCTTAATGATGATAGGCGTGTTGCCAGAGTGGCTATTGAAATATGACGGGTGAAATGTTTTCCTAGCCCACAGCCATGAAAGCGAGTCAGGTTGACGGGTAATTCTTCAATTTGGTTTCTGGGAATATTAATCGTGCAGGAATCACCATATCCTGTTGTGACGCCATAAATAACACCGTCCTCCTCTAATAGGTCATCGAGAAACTGTGCGCCCGTGGATATTTTTCGAGTGAAGTGGTCATTAGTCGATAGTTGTGCTTTTTTAGAGCCATTGGCAATGTCAACAATGTCAGAGATGGTTAAGGGATGTTGGCCAAATATGATGTGGTTTGAATCGGTCATGTTAAATAAGCTTTTTCATTTATCAGTTTGTGTTTTAGTGGGTTTAAACTTAATGTTTGTTGGATTGGATGATTTCCAGAAATCAAAAAAATTAAACCATTGTAGTGGGTTCTTTTTACAATAAAATTCAAGTCGATTTACGTATAGATGTAAATATTTTTCAATATCCTGCTGTCTGTTTTTTCGTGACAAGTGAATTATATCGGAAATTAGCTCAAGATGGATATGGTAGCCGTCTTGTTCTTTAATACAAAGCATTAAATACAGAGGGCACTTCATTAAACTGGCTAAAATGATAGGGCCTTGAGAAAATAATGCCGGTTCGTCAAAAAAATCAATAGGGCAATTTCGGCTATTTGAATTCACTGCGGTGCGATCGCCCATAACAACCACCATTTCCCCGGCATCAATTTTGTTCTTCAGCATAATGCTGGTTTCCGGTCCCATATCATTGACCTGAATCAGGTGATTTTTATAATCGGGGTTGATTTTATTTAAAGCATTATTAAAAATTTGGGCGTGCTGGGTAAACACCAGTGCATTCATAGTGACTTCATCAATATTTTCTGCCAATGCCCGGCTGAGTTCTATGTTGCCCAGGTGTGCACTAACAATAATCGCACCCTGCTTGTTTTGTGCATGGTTAATCAATATATTTGATTGATCAAACTGTACGCTTCCACGTTTTACTTTACCGGCCCATGACGAAACTTTGTCGAGAGATGACAGGCCAAAATTTAAAAAATGTTTATAAGCCGTCCAAAAGTTAGGGGGGGGCGTTAAGTTTGAGGCGTTTGATTGATATACCTTATTTAAGTATTTAAGTGATGCGTGGCGACTTTTTGAATTAGATATAAAAAAATATGCCACCACAATAGCGACAATGACTGAACAAAAACGATGCCCAAGTATTTTATAAACCTGTAGTAAAGCAAACAAGCCAACGGAGCTGCCTCTTTCAGTTATTTCTGACCAGTGATTAGACATGTTTTTTTTTGAAATTAAATTGATTGAAAACAAAACGGGGTAACCTAAATAACATGCCAAAAACAAGTTTGATATGCATTTTAATCATCAATAAATTATCTTGCCAATAATGAAAATGTGAAACACCGTCTTCAGGGTATATGACTTTAGTGGGGAGTGTTTTAATGGGTATGGCCGACCAGATAGATCTAACTATAATTTCAATATCAAAATTCATGCGTCGACCAAGATTATTTTGTTTGATAATGGCAATGATGCTGCGCAGTGGATAAACCCTAAAGCCACACATGCTATCAATAGGATGAAATGTTAATGTTTCAACGCCTACCCAAAAGTGGGTGATTCCACGTGAAAATTTCCTGTGTTTAGGGATGGAATTATCAAAAATAGGTTGGCCGCAAATCAATGCTTCGGGATGTTTTTTTGCAGCATGAATGAATGCGGGAATTTCTTGTAAATTATGTTGGCCATCCGCATCAACTTGTAGAGCGTGGCTAAACCCCATTTCATTAGCAATCTCAAAACCTTTCATTACTGCGCCACCTTTTCCCTGATTCGTTTCTAGGCGGTATGAGCAGCAATTGTTTCGATTGTTCATCAGTGATTCTAATACGATCTGGGTTTTTTGGTCACTGCCATCATCTATAACAATGCAATATAAATTTAATGCAAGCAAGTCGCCAAGCGTCTTTTCAATGGTGTTTTTATGATTATAAAAAGGTATGATAACACATAGATTAAAAGACATAATAAAATAGCACTTTAAAGAAGTATACGGCCAGAGGAAAGCTTGCTGGTTTGCGATGTAAAGCTAAAATGTAATTTATTGTTTTCCTTTTTAAAAGACAAATGCAGAAAAATATTAGCATTGGGTTCAATTAGCTCGTGAAATTTAAGTGCCTCAATGCCTTTGAAGTTTACGCCTAAATTTAAATGTGTTTTTGCAAAATAAATAGCCCAGTCAATTTCGATGACGCCTGGAACAATGGGTTGGTCGGGGTAGTGTCCGTCGAACCAGTGTAAGTTTTCGGGAACATTAAGCGATAGTTTTATTTCACAGTCACTGCTTTTACTTTCTTGAGTGATGGTGGGGTATTTAGGGCGACTAAGTGGGTTGTTAAACATATTTTGTAGGTTCTGTTGAGTGACTTTTCCCTGGGCGTTGGTTGGTAGTTCTCTAGTATAGCGCCACTTACGAGGTAGTACTACTGCCTCAAAATATTTTGCCAGGTGTTTTTTCAATAAGGTGTTTAGTGCTAGCTTTTTTTCTTTAAGCAAAAAACTCTGACCTGTCTGATTCAGTACAACAACCATCGCGACACAGTTTCGTTTGCCGGTTAAAACGGTTGCGCTACATTCGCTAATGTATTGATGAGCGTTTAATGCGCTTTGCATTTCGGTAAGAGATAGGCGCTTTTCTTCTATTTTTACGATGCTATCAGCTCTTCCTCTGTGCTCAAAGCTATGTGTACTGGTATGAATATTAACGATGTCCTGCATTTGATACCAGTCTCCTGAGTCTTCAAAAGGCGAGAGAATTTGCAAGGTATTATCATTGGTATTTAGCTTTATTTTAATGCTTTCAAATACCTGCCAGTAATGACTGTTTTTTTTAGTTGATTGCTGACGGTATGCAACACCACCGGTTTCGGTGCTACCAAAAACCTCTGTTACGAGTAAACCGGTTTGGTTTTTTATGAGCAAAGCTGATGTTTTATCTAAAGCTCCACCGGATGAAAAAATACAATGCAGGCTTGTTTGAATTGAACTTAGGTCGACGAGTTCTGGAATGCGTTTTAATTGTGCCGGGCTAGAGATCAGGCAGTTGTTAGTGCTGTTTAGTATTTTTTCAAAAAGTTTTTCCGGGTAAGGGTAAGTGCAGGCATCAAAGCAGCGCTGGCTGCAAAGTGGCCATAATAATCTGAAAATCAAACCATATATGTGTTGATGAGAAACGGTTGAGCGAATGATGGATTGGCCAATTTTATTTCCCCACAGTGTTTCCAGAGTTTTAAATTCGGCTTCAAGCTGAGCTAAATTTTTGGTTATTTTTTTGGGTTGCCCCGTTGAGCCTGATGTAAATAATATTAGCTTAGATGTTTCGTTTATATTGAGTGTGTGTGAGCCTGACTGAGCTTTAAAGTGTGAATCGGTTTTTAATAAATCATGGTAAGTATTGAGCGGAACTTTTGTTGTTATCGGGGTATCACTGATTATATGATCCAGTGCGTGTGCGATAGAGTCAATCAAATTTGTTTGTGCTGCAGGTAATATCACGGGGGTTTTGTTACTGCAAAGTAATGCTAATAAAATGACGGAAAACGAATAACTATTAGTGAAGTACAGGGCAATATATTGCCCATCTAATTTGTTAATGTTTGATAAGGCTGCAGCAATTTGTAGCTGCATTGTTTTTCCGTCAATTAAATTATCATCACTAATGGCAATGTTTGTGTGTGATGGCAGGTCAATTAACGTCTGCTTAAATGATTTTAAGTGCGGCGTTTTCATAAAGCGTTTTTAATTTTAAATGTACGCACTAAATATTCAATAGCAAAAATAAACCCCATTAATAAATAAGCAATAAACCCATTATATAATACCCAGGTTTCCATTGAGCTGTATACAGATGTGTAGCTTGAAATTGTTAAATTAAACATAAAAAATATACACCAAACTTTAGTGACCGTTCGTGTATAGTTTATGGCTTCAACAGGTATCTCGGGTGTTTGCAAGCGCGCAAAGCGCTCGATCATTGAAGGTGGTTTGTAAAGTGTGTAACTGAATAAAATAAGCAGACTTAAGTTAATAATTACCGGGTTGAGTCGCACATAAAAAGGGTCATTAAAAAATATAATTAACAGGCCAATGAAAGCGCTGGCGATACTGATACCAGCTAGCGGTTTGAGTTGTTGTAGCGTAATGGTTTTAAAGAGCAAGCTAAAGCGTAAAAACAAAACACCCAGTAGTAAAGCACCCAGTATGCGGGGTTCAAAATATTGCAGGCCGAAATAAACGGCGACGGGATAAAGTAGCAGCACGGCAGATGCTAATATGATTAAAAATCGCTGCATGATAGTTTGTGATTTTAATTTTTAATAAGCTGATGAACAACATCTACAACATCGTTAACCGTGCGAGCATTTCTAAAATCTTCGGGTTTAACTGTTTTTCCTGTTATTTCCTGTAGTTTTACAATCATATCAATTGCATCAATACTATCTAGATCTAAGCCTTCATAAAGTTCTGCGTCAGGTGTAATTTCACTTTTATCAATTTCGAATAAATCTGAAATAATAATTTGAATTTGTTCTAAAATTTCTTCTTTTGTATGCATTAAAGTATTCCTTTTTTTGTTTATATATCGTTTTCGATGAGCTTGACTAAGGTGGCAACTGATTCAAAATGTTTCTTTGTCTCATCTGAATTAGAATCAATTTTTAAATCATATTTTTTGTGCAGCCCCATACCTAGCTCAAGTGCATCGATAGAGTCTAATCCGAGCCCCTCTCCAAAAAGCGGTGCATCTGTGTCTATGTCATCAACTGTGATATCTTCAAGATCAAGTGAATCGATAATGAGTTGTTTTATCTCGTGTGCTAAATCTGTCATTAGTACAAATTTCCTTCTGGTAGTTTGCCTGTAAATATTGGGTTAAGTGACGGGCAGCCTGCGGTTCGTTTTTTGCTTGATTTTTAAAAGTTGTCGTTGAAATTAAATTGTGAATAGTAACATTAATCTGCATGGGGCCATTTAACGGAATTTGATACCATTTCTTATCTTTGGTCAATGATGATGTGTTGCAGTTAATAGTAATGGGTCTTAAGTCTTGATTGCATCTGAGGGCAATATGAGCTGCACCACGTTTAAATTTTATACTTTCACCCGGGGTGGTGCGTGTGCCTTCTGGAAATATAACGAGTGATCGATTGTTTTTGATATTATCTACGCATTCATTCAATAACTGTTCTGGTGATGAATTGCTAATATAGCCCGTTGCTTTCACTGCGCCACTGACAAATGGATTATTCCAATGGCTATGCTTTACTGCACAGTCGACTTCTTTTAATTGCGCAATAATTATAATGGCATCAATTAAAGTAGGATGGTTTGCGATGAAAAGGTTGCAGTCATTCTCCTGTAGACGCTCTTTACCTTGTATCTCCATTCTTAGTACGCCAACGACTTGCATTTCCCAAAGAAAAAAACGAAAACTGTAATGTACGATGTGTTGAGCAAGACGCCTTGAGGCGTTTTTACTGATTGGTAATAAATTTATAACAGGAAATATTAGGGTGGAAAGGCATAATCCGCCCAGACCAAAACTGGTGAAGCAAAAGCCGGTTGCAAAAATACGCCAGTAATAATTAAGCTTATGCACGTTGTAAGTTCCAATTCCATGTGAAGCGGTTACTGTGAGTGCTTAAGCTGGTTTGGTTGTGGGTGAGTAATGATATTAAAGATAAACCGTGTTGCTGCCGGGGCGGTGTGTTTGACGATTCAGCGCTGACAGATAGTTTTAAACCTTTTTTATTGTTTGATAGTAATAAGGCCAGGGCAAAAGGTTTTTCCGGCATATCAGAATATTGATTATAGTAATGGTGTAGCGGCTCCTCTGCTAACACTAACATGACCTGATTGTGTTTATGGGATGCCAATTGACAGCTGGCTTCTATGAACCCCATTTCAAGCGTATCTACGCCGGCCGCTATTGCGGTTGAGTGTGTACGGTCCTGGTTAGCGATGGAGTACATTCCGGAAGCGGTATTGTGAACCGAGGTGCTGAATTTTGTTGGCGACAAAGGGGTGTTGTTAGCGAGGTCTTCCAGTAATTTGGCGCTGGTTTGCAGCTCACCGTGTCGAGATGCAAATACGGTTGAAATTGCTGTCTGTGGCGCAAGGCAATCAAATGCCGTAGTGAGTGCTAATTTACTTAAACGGCTTAAGCGTCGTCTAAACATGGGGGGCAAAAAATCCATATTAGGCGAACCCTGCTCCTCAATTTGGTCAATATCCCCTTGCCATTGTAACCACTGTTGTTGAGTTTCGTAGCCTGGTGCCCATGCGCTCCAGTTTTCTAGTGTTGCTTCGACAGAAATCATCTTAAATTTGCTTTTACTTCTTTTCTTGCGTTTTTTACGGGTTAGCGTGAATTATTTGATTGTTGCTAAAATCACACCTAACTTATTAATAAATAAAGGTTTTATGGCTAAAAAGCACATAACTCCAGATTATTTTGAGTGTCGTTAAAATAGCTGGCTAACTATACAGAATATTCCAATTTTTGAAAGGCCAATGTAGCTGTGGTTGCAGGAGAAAATGTTTGGTAGTAAATTACGGGTTATTATAAATAGAGGCTTTTGCTCGATAGACTTACGGGTAAAATAAGGTTAAAAGTTCGCTGCTTTTCATTAGAAAACTTATCAATAACTAGATGTTAGCCGCGTTTCATGCTTCAATCAGCAAACTTTTAGCGCATTTTTCTTTTGTAGAGATAATAATGCGAAAACTAATTCAAAATGGTTTTTTATTAAAATGAATCGTTATAAATATATTTTAATTTGTGTGCTCGTGCTGTTGTTGCAGGCTTGTGCATCCTCTCAAGTTAAGCCCTGGGAAAAAGATGCTTTGGCGCGGGATGATATGAAAATAGTGCCAAATGCGTTGATTTATTATTACGATGAGCATACCTATTTTAGCCGTGAGGCCTCTATTGGCGGCACGGGTTCAGGGGGCGGTGGATGTGGGTGTAATTAATAATGACTAAAAATCAAAAATTGATAAGGCCTTCTTTGGCTGCAGCAACACTGGCATTATTGCCAAATTCCGCAAACAGTGCAGCACAGGGACAGGACTTCTCTTTGGATGCCGGTGTACTCTACTACTCAGAAGGCAGTGATGGTGTGCAAGTGATAAAACCTGCTGTGCGTATCTTTGGGACGCTACAGGATGATGATGAATTTAATCTGCTATTGACGACGGATGCAATAACTGGAGCGACACCAAATGGGGCAGTTGTTCAACAGTCATCTCAGACATTCACGAGCCCGTCAGGGGGGAGTTATAATGCTGCTGCAGGTAATCAACCTAAAGAGTATGGCTTTAAAGATTATCGTATATCGGTAAAGGGGAGTTATAGTTTTGCGGTGAGTAGCCGTAATCGTCTTTTGATTAATGCTTATACATCGAAGGAGTTAGATTACACTTCAGTAGGAGCAGGTGCCGGGTTATTGCACGATTTTAATGATAAAAACTCAACGCTTAATGTGGAGTTAAATGCTTATCGAGAACAGCAGGAACCGAGAGATGGCGGTATACCGGTTGGTTTAACGCCTATGTTGGCAAGTGTGCAAAACTCAGGCCCGAATGAAAATGATGCTAAAAATGTATACGACTTTAATTTGGGCCTCACACAAGTATTAACGCGTGATGCATTAGTGAAAATAAATTTAAATTTAAATAATTCAACGGGTTATTTAAGTAACCCGTATCAGATACTTTCCGTATTGGATGCTAATGGTGATGTCACCACTGATGGTTTGGAGAATGTGGATGCTAACGCCCTGCCTTATGTGTTTGAAAAGCGTCCCGATGATCGTTTAAGGAGTAGTTTATTCGGTTCATTGGTGCATAATTTCGATGGTGATGTGGCGCATTTTTCATATCGATATTATTGGGATGACTGGGATGTTCGGTCGAACACCTTTGATGTCAGGTATCGCTTTAGGCTTAGCAAGAAGCAGTACGTCTCTCCGCATATTCGTTATTACCAACAAGATGGTGCCGAGTTTTACCGGCCTCACCTGAATCAGGGTATAGATGTAGATGCCAGTGGACAGGTACTACTGGCCGAGGCGAGCGCCGATTACCGCTTGTCGAGTTTCTCTAGTTATGTGCTCGGGCTGGGATATGGTATGCAGTTTGCGTCAACAGATGAAATGGTAGTTCGACTTGAATATTTGACTGAGCAGTTTGACAGGCAAAATGGTGTGCGTACCGACCAGCAGTTAGATGACTTGACAGCGTTGAGTGTTCAAATGAGTTATTCTTTTTACTGGTAGGGTGGAATCACCAGTATATGACATAAATTTATATACGATTAAACAGGGGAAAAAAATGCAGAAAATAAGTAAATGGATATTCATGGCTTTTGCCGCATTAATGTTAACGGCTTGTGGCACATATGAAGTTATGGATAACAGTGGTCAGAGTATGATGAATAGTGCCGGTGTTTATACGCAGGTTAATTTGCATCCAGACATGAAGCGTTCTCGCTTATATACTGTTAATTATCAGATGGATGGATTAATACCGTTATGCTCTGAAGTTGTTTTACTGACAGCAAGCAAAAAAGTATTGAAATTTAAAGATAAGAGCACGAATCAGGTGTTTTCATTTTACTATCATGGCTCTGCCGGTGAGCCTTTAATGGATTATTTAACAAAGTTTTTTGGTCGTGACTGTAAAACCAGTGATGTAGAGAAACTAAGTGCGATTGATCAACAGGGCATTAAAAAGGGTATCGCAATAAAAGGTATGTCGCGTAAGGGTGTTATTTTTGCAATGGGTTATCCGCCTCCGCATAAAACACCAAGTCTTGAAAGTGATAGTTGGACTTTTTGGGTAAATCGTTTTGGAACGATGCGAGTGGTTTTTGATAAAAAGGGTCTAGTTAGTGAAATTATTAGATAATTAATATCTAAAATTAACTCTTAAATTAAACAAACAAAAAAGGCGTTAACCAGCAATGATTAACGCCTTTTTTGTTTGTGGTATGTTTTTGTCCGCGGCCTTTAAAAAGACTTAAAAACTATAAACCAATGTCACTGTGGTAATGGTGTCAGTTTTTTCAACACCGACAGGAACATCAGAATTGTTTTTGATTTCATAAGCAAACTTCGCACCTAAATTTCCAACAACAACCAATTTCAAAAATGTTTCAGATTTGCTATAGGTATTTGAACTGCCCGATTCAATAAAAAAGTTTTGATTAAATTCTGATGTTTCGCTAATTTTGTAGGCATATTTAAGTTCACCATCTAACACAGCTTCCTGCTCTTTAATGCCAGTGTCGGTTTCAAGATCTCGATAACCAATACCTGCAGATACTTGTAAGCTATGCTTGCCTAATTCTGAAAATACATGTCCCGCACCGAACGAAATAACGGTCTGGTGATCAAAGCCGCTGAATTTGTCATCTTCATATCTGAGTTTTCCATAGGCAAAGGTTTTTTCAGCAAATCGATATTCTGATTTTTCGGTAAACACAATACTATCTGCGCTATCAACTCCGGTGTTAGATGACTTGAGTAATTCTAACTTAGCATTGTGATCCCACTTATCGATTTTTTTGCCTATGCCTAATTTTGCATTCAGCGTTGTTGTGTCGGTGTTGCCCGAGGTTGAAGTGTAACCAAATTCACCTTCGCCTTTTAAGTCATCTGCGTAAATAGGAAGGGGTGACAATATTGTGCTTGCCATAACAATGGCTAAGTTTGTTTTTGTGCTTAACATTTAAGGCCTCTATAAATATTTAAAATTAATTAATGATTAGAGACTTTTGCACGATAAATTCACGAGTAAAATTGTAATGAATTTTTCTTCTGCGCCCCTATCGCGCAAAGGTCTTTGTTAAAATGCTTATGCGGTTTTGTTCATATGAACATCCATTTGAGGGAAGGGGATGCTAATGCCTGTTTCATCAAATGCAATTTTAACCTGTTCGTGACAATCAAAATAGACGCTCCAATAATCAGCAGTATTGCACCAGCTGCGTACCGTGAAATTAACACTGCTATCTCCTAGCTCGCTTACTGCTACTAACGGAGATGGTTGGGCTAAGGTTTTATCATGCGATGAAATAATTTTCATTAAAACCTCTTTAGCTTTTTTAATGTCGTCGCCGTAACCAATACCAAATACCATATCTACACGGCGTGTTTCCCGTGCTGAATAATTGGTAATGACACCACCATAAACAGCAGCATTGGGGATAATGCTTTCTTTGTTGTCTGGGGTTAAAAGGGTGGTTGTAAATATATGAATTTTTTCGACTATGCCTTCAATGCCCGCAGCACTAATAAAATCACCGGGCTTAAATGGACGAAATATTAAAAGCATAACACCTGCTGCAAAGTTACTTAGCGAATCTTTCAGTGCAAGGCCAATGGCTAAACCGGCGGCACCTAATAATGCAATTAATGAGGTGGTATCTATACCTAACTGGCTCAGGGCCGCAATGATGACAACCAGTAATAATGCCCAGTTCATGAGCGACTGAATAAAGTCGATGAGCATTTTATCCATATTCGAGTGCTTGAGTGCCTTGCCTGCAAATATGGATACTTTAGTAACTAGCCATTTACCAATGATAAAAACAATTAGCGCCTGTACGCCGCTAATGCCCCACGGAATAATATACGTTTCGATTAAAGTCTGGAGTTTGTCTGTAGATAATTGATCAAACATGTTGTGTCCTCTTATCATTTACTGGATTGTCATTTTCAGGTAAGTATCATTGAACAATTTTACATTAAATACAATGTAATTTTAAATGGCGCGGTATGTTTGTGTAGAAAAATTGAAATATAGATGTAGAGGCGGGGTGTATGTCAGTATGAAATTTATGTTTTTTGAGATATAAACAGAATGCCGGGTAAGCGGGTTTAGCGTTTACTCGGCATTGTTTGTCTCAGATCATATCTGTTAGTGTCAGTTAGTTAACCTTAGGGGATTAATTTGAGCGATAATTTAAGAAATTATTCAGGCAACTATTTAGGCTATTAATCGATCGTGATTTTTCTAGGTTTAATCGCTTCCTGCTTTGGAATGCTAACTATCAAAACGCCGTTATCGCATTTTGCGTTTATACCCTCAGCATTTATATCGTCAGGCATCGTGAAGCGTCGATAAAATACACCGTGCTTTCTTTCTACGCGATTGTAGCTGTTGCGCTCATTTTTAAATTCAGAATTTCTTTCGCCTTTAATGCTAAGAATATTGCTATCCATTTGTATGTCGATTTCATTGGCGTTAACGCCCGGTATGTCGGCGATCAACAAATATTGATTGTCCTCTTCTTTAATATCAACCGCAGGTGTCCAGTCGCTATGCGCAACATTGTCTTCGTTTTTAGCTTTATGGGTATATGCGCGATTCATATCGTATTGTAGTTGATCGAAAAGACGCCAGGGGTTTTGCAGTGCTATGCTCATGTATGTTCTCCAATAATTTTTAAAATATCTGGTTAAATATGGTTGCCTTTATTGTTGGCTTAAATAACAGATGGAGATGGTTTTTTTGTTTTCAAGTTTTATTTTAAAAATAAAATAAAACTTGAAAAATAAAGTGGCTTTTATTTGGCTTCAGGTGGAGCGGGTCATCGCAATGTGAAAAATATGTTAATATTCTCTCAGCAAAATACGAGATTATAAAGAATGTCAGAAAAAGTAGATAAATTAATTCGCAAAGAGATTTTGAGCTTACAGGCTTATCATGTGCCAAATCCTGGCGAGATGATAAAGCTGGACGCAATGGAAAATCCATATCATATGCCAGTGGCATTGATGGATGAATGGTTATGTTTAATTAAACAGGCCGAAATTAATCGTTATCCCGATCCGTCGGCAGCAAAGCTTTCAGCTGCTCTTGAAGAGTATATGGAGGTGCCAAATAAAATATCAAGTGTAAAGAATAGAATTATTTTAGGTAACGGCTCAGATGAACTAATTCAAATTTTGGCAATGGCAGTTGCAAAGCCGGGCAGTAAAATTCTGGCACCAGAGCCGGGTTTTGTTATGTATAACATGATCGCGACTTTTGTTGGCATGGAATATATTGGGGTGGCATTGATGAATGATTTTTCATTGGATATGCCTGCTATGTTGTCGGCGATTAAAACACACCAACCGGCATTAATATTTCTAGCTTATCCTAATAACCCCACGGGTAATTTGTTTTCGGCTGATGATATTGTTGAAATTATTTCTACAGCAGAAGGGTTGGTTGTAGTTGATGAGGCTTATCATCCGTTTGCTTGCGAAAGTTTTATGACGCGTGTCGGCGAGTTTGATAATTTATTAGTGATGCGTACGGTTTCAAAAATGGGCTTAGCGGGTTTGCGTTTAGGATTGTTGGCGGGCCCTGAAAAATGGATTAATGAACTGGATAAAATTCGTCTGCCGTATAATATAAATATTTTGACTCAAGTGACGGCGCAATTTGCAATAAAGCATGCTGATATTTTTGAAGCGCAGGCGAAAATAATTCGTGAACAGCGTGAATGGTTGTTTAATGAGCTGAGTCAGTTTGTGCAGTTTGAGGTGTACCAGAGTCGTGCGAATTTTATTTTATTGAAAGTGTTAGAGGGTGATGCAACGAAAATATTTGAAGATTTAAAGCAGCGCGGTATATTAATTAAAAATTCACATTCGGCGGGCGGTGTATTAACTCAATGTTTAAGGGTTACAGTGGGTAAGCCGGAAGAAAATATAGCGCTTATTAATGTCTTAAAAAAATTGTAGGAATTGGCATTAGCCGGCACCTACGTTATTTTCGGTTTACTCATTAGGGCGTTGCTCTAAAGTTGCTTGTGTAATAAAGCTCTGGCGTTCACGAATGCCGCTAATTGAAATTTTGTCTCCTGGGCGTCCATCGGCAACCGCATTTAAAACATCTCGTGTGTCACGAATAATTTGTTTGTTTATGTGGGTGATAATATCGCCCACGTTTATTCCAGCTATTTCAGCAGGGCCCTGATCAAACACATCGGTAATTAACACGCCGTGAATATTTGGCAGGCCAATGCGATCTAGTATTTGTTGGTTTAAGTCGACACCTTCTACCCCAAGCCATCCGCGAATGACTTCACCGTTTTCGATTATTTGCTTAACAACATCGTTAACTAAATTTATCGGAATGGCAAAACTGATGCCTAAGTAGCTTCCTGTTTGGCTGTAAATAGCGGAATTAATCGCGAGTATTTCCCCGCTTGTGTTGACCAACGCGCCACCGGAGTTTCCGCGGTTTATTGCCGCATCGGTTTGAATGAAATTTTCATAAGTATTTAATCCCACGCGATCACGGCTCGTTGCACTAATAATTCCCTGGGTAACAGTTTGACCAATTCCAAATGGATTACCAATGGCGAGTACAATATCACCCACCTGGGTTTTGTTGCTGTCGGCGGCTTTTATAGCGTGTAATTGTTTCAGGGGTATTGAAATAACCGCAATGTCGGTGCCGGGGTCAAGACCAATTACCTGCGCATCAAAGCGCCGGCCATCGTGTAGTATTACCTCAATTCTTTTGGCGCCGGCAATTACATGGTTGTTGGTGACAATGTATCCATCGGAACTAATAATAACACCGGAGCCCTTATTGGGGCGAATTTTAAATGTAGGCTTATCATTTTTGTTTTTTTTATCATCGGGTAATAAGCGCGGCTTTTCTTTTACTAAGCGATAGGCATTAATACTCACTACCGATACCGCCGCTTTGTTTACAGCTTTTGCGTAGCTGTCATGGTTTTGAATGGTATGGGCAGGGATGGATAATAGTGCTTTTAAATCAAAGTTTAGTATCGCAATAATCGTTGCGCCGATGAGTAAACCAATTAACGCCCAGTTAAAAATAAAACGTGTAGAATGTGATGTTTTCATATTTTTAAAATATCCGCTTTTGTATGGAGTGCACATGACACAGCTTAATGCCATTGTAGAGTATTGTAATGACCTATTGCGAATTAATGAGTTCAATGATTACTGCCCGAATGGTTTGCAAGTGGAAGGTAGTAACGAAGTAAGCCGAGTTATTTGTGGAGTGACTGCGTGCCAGGATTTAATTGAAGCCGCAATTGAAAAAAAAGCCCATGTGCTTTTAGTGCATCACGGTTATTTCTGGAAAAATGAAAGTGCAGTAATAACCGGTATAAAACGCAAGCGCATTCAAAAGCTACTCGAGCATAATATAAGTTTGTTAGCCTACCATCTGCCGTTGGATGCGCACCCTGAGGTGGGTAATAACATTACTCTGGCAAACAAATTAGACATTAATGTGAGCGGTTGTGCGCAGCAGGGGCCATCAAAAGGTTTGCTGTGGAATGGCGAGCTTTCGAGCGCATTGAGTGCGACTGATTTTGGTGCGCGCATCGATAAGACATTGCAGCGTAAGTCGTTGCACTTGGCGGCGGCATCCAGCAAAAAAATTAAAACCATTGGCTGGTGCACCGGCGGTGCACAAGATTATATTGAAGAGGCAGCGGCGATGGGGCTGGATGCGTTTATTAGTGGTGAAGTGTCAGAGCAGACGTTTCACTTGGCGAAAGAGCTGGATATCCATTATTTTGCCGCGGGGCATCATGCGACAGAGTCCTATGGTGTGCAGGCATTGGGTGCGCAGCTGGCGAGCCAGTTTAGGCTGGATGTTGAATTTGTCGATATTGCTAATCCGGTATGATTTTTTGTATTGAGAGATCTATTTGCAGGTTAAATATTTGATATATAAGTAAATAATGATTTAGTTCTTGGATAAAAACCCCAAATGAAGTATGATACTGCGGCAAATTTTCGGTGCCCGCTTAAATAAGTTTTATGGGGGCGTATCAAAATACGGCTTTCTGGGAAGTATATAATGTCTCAAATAATTGAGTTTATATGGATGCGCCAGAAAGCAAAATTTCAATCAATTTAGTCTAAGAGAGGTACTCATGACTACAGACGGCGCAGATTTAGCCAAACGCCGCTTTCTGACAAACACCACGGCTGTAATTGGTGCTGTTGGAGCTGGTTTTGTCGCTGTACCCTTCCTATCTTCCTGGGCTCCCAGTGAGCGTGCCAAAACTGCGGGTGCACCTGTAGAAGTGGATATCAGTAAGTTAGCGGAAGGTCAATTGTTAACAGTTGAATGGCGTGGTAAGCCGGTATGGCTTATTAAGCGTACCGAGCAGAACTTGAAAGATCTGCCAACATTAGATGATAGTCTTCGTGACCCCGCATCTGAAAATGACCAGCAGCCTGCCTATGCCCAGAACCCGACGCGTTCTATCAAGCCTGGCCTGGTTGTTATGGTCGGTATCTGTACTCATCTGGGTTGCTCTCCAACCTACCGCCCAGATATGGGCGCAGCTGATTTAGGTGGCGCTGACTGGAAGGGCGGTTTCTTCTGCCCATGTCACGGTTCTAAGTTTGACCTTGCGGGGCGTGTGTATCAGGGCGTTCCTGCACCTCTTAACCTGGAAGTGCCACCTCACTTTTATAAGAGTGATCGCACCATATTAGTTGGTGAAGATGGAGGACAAGCATAATGTTTAAGAGTTTAATGACATGGGTTGATGATCGCTTCCCAGCCACAAAAATGTGGAATGAGCATCTAGCTGAATACTATGCACCAAAAAACTTTAACTTTTGGTACTTCTTCGGCTCATTAGCGTTATTAGTTCTGGTTATCCAGATTATCTCGGGTATCTTCTTGACTATGCACTATAAGCCAGATGGCGCGGTTGCATTCGCATCGGTGGAATACATCATGCGTGATGTGCCTTATGGGTGGCTGATTCGTTACATCCACTCTACGGGTGCAACGGCCTTCTTCGTGGTGGTTTATCTGCACATGTTCCGTGGCTTAATGTACGGTTCATTCAAAAAGCCTCGCGAATTAGTATGGCTGTTCGGTATGTTTATCTACCTTGCGTTAATGGCTGAAGCGTTCATGGGCTACTTGCTGCCGTGGGGTCAGATGTCATTTTGGGGTGCACAGGTTATTATTTCACTGTTCGGCGCATTGCCAATTATCGGTGAGCCTTTAACATTGTGGATCCGTGGTGACTTTGTCATCTCTGATGCAACGCTAAACCGTTTTTTCGCATTACACGTTATTGCACTGCCAATCGTATTGTTAGGCTTGGTTGTGGCGCACATCATTGCATTGCATGAAGTGGGTTCAAATAACCCTGAAGGCATCGAAATTAAGAAAAATAAAGATGAAAATGGTATTCCGCTAGACGGCATTCCATTCCACCCTTACTATTCTGTTAAAGATATTGTGGGTGTGATTGTATTTTTAATGTTCTTCAGTCTGGTTTTGTTCTTTGCACCAGAAGGCGGCGGCTACCTGTTGGAGCATGCTAACTTTATTCCTTCTGACCCATTGAAAACGCCTGAGCACATTGCACCGGTCTGGTACTTTACGCCGTTCTATGCAATTTTGCGTGCGGTTCCAGATAAGTTGATGGGTGTTATTGCAATGGGTGCCGCAATTATTGTGTTGTTCCTGCTGCCGTGGATCGATCAATGTAAAGTTAAGTCAGTTCGTTATCGCGGATTAAGCTTCAAGATTTTACTGGCCGTATTTGTAATTTCATTTATTGCTTTAGGTCGTTTAGGTATGTTGCCTGCAACACCGTTCTTAACGTTATTATCACAGATTTTCAGTGTTCTGTACTTCGGCTTCTTTATTGCCCTGTACTTCACATCGAAGAATGAAAAAACTAAGCCTGTACCGGAGAGGATCACGAAATGAAGTACTTATTAAGCGTAATCTTTCTGACATTTTCAGGATTAGTTATGGCTGGCGGTGGTGGTATCGCTTTAGATCGCGCCCCTGGCGATTTAACCGACACAGAGTCATTAAAGCGTGGCGCACAGGCTTTTGCAGATAATTGCTTAAGCTGTCACGCAGCAGATTATATGCGTTACAATCGCATTGGCCGTGACCTGGGCTGGACTGACATTGAAGTTAGCGACAAATTAATTAACACCCGCGGTGCCGATGGCGAAAAAACCAAAGTGGGTGAGTTAATGAAAGTGGCTATGGATAATGACTATGCCAGCGTTGCCTTCGGCACAAAGGTTCCGGGCTTAACGGTCATTGCGCGTGCTAAAGGTGGTGACTGGTTATACACCTATCTACGTACATTCTATCTGGATGATTCGCGCCCAAGCGGCATGAATAACCTGGCTTTTCCGGATGTGGGTATGCCCCATGTGCTGTGGGAAAAGCAGGGTCTACAGAAGGCTGTATTCAAAACTGAAGCTGGCACAGACGGAAATGACAAGCACGTATTTGAAAAAATGGAAATAGTACAAGCGGGTACTATGTCGGTTGAAGAATACGATGCTTATGTTGGCGATCTGGTTAACTTCATGGTTTACATGGGTGAGCCGATGCAGTTAGAGCGCAGAAGCTTAGGCATCAAAGTACTTATTTTCTTATTTATCTTCGCGATTGTGGCTTACATGCTGAAGAAAGAATATTGGAAAGACGTACATTAAAAGCGTTATTACTAATTAAACGTTTGAAAAAGCAAGGCGGCAATACTGCCTTGCTTTTTCTTTTGGCTAACAATTAATAACTCACGACTTTTTTATTGAGGTTTTATTATGGCGTCGAATACTCTCGCCAATCGCAGATCAGTAATGAATCTGTTTACATCATCAACTTGCCCTTACTGTCATTTGGCACGTATCGTACTGGCTGAAAAAGATATTACTTTTGAGTCAATTGATGTCGATGTAAGTAGTCCGCCGGAAGACTTATCAGAGCTCAATCCCTATAATACGGTACCGACCTTAATCGATCGTGATCTGGTGCTGTATGATGCACGGGTGATTGTTGAATATTTGGATGAGCGTTTTCCGCACCCCCCATTAATGCCGGTTGATCCCGTATCCCGTGCAAAAACCCGTTTAGCTCTGCATCGAGTAGAAAAAGACTGGTTTCCACTGATGCACGATATATTACACAAGGGTGAAAAAACGGCGGCTAAAGCACGTAAAATGTTGCGTGAAAGCATTATTTCATCGAATGAGTTGTTTAGGGTTTTGCCTTTCTTTTTAAGTGAAGACTATAGCTTAGTTGACGCAACCATTGCACCATTATTGTGGCGCTTACCGGTATTGGGTATTGAGTTACCCGCAGAAGCTAAAGCGGTGAGCGATTATGCTAAACGTATTTTTGAGCGTGAAGCTTTTCAATTAAGCTTGTCAGAAGCTGAAAGAGAAATGCACCTGTAAGTCAAGGCGCGTTGAGTAAGCAAAAATGGAAAAAATGACATCCAGTCGACCTTATTTAATTCGGGCGTTGTATCAATGGATTATTGATAATGGTGCCACGCCATACATATTAGTGGATGCCTTGATTGAAGGGGTGGACGTTCCAAAGCAGCATATTCAGGATAATAAAATTGTGCTAAATATCGCGCCGATGGCAGTGGAAGGGTTAACCCTGGATGATGATGCGGTGAGTTTTAGCGCGCGCTTTAGTGGTAAATCGATGAACCTGTTGGTTCCAACCGAAGCGGTGCTGGCAATTTACGCCAGAGAAAATGGTCAGGGCATGATGTTTAACGAAGAGCCCGGCTCGACCAACCCTCCTAGTGGGCCTGCACCCACAGACGATAAGCCTAAACCTGCATTGCGGGTGGTTAAATAAAATTTAATATAGATCAATAAAAACATGCTTTTTGTTTGAGTCGCGAAACTAAGAATCTCCTTTTCCAACTAATTAATTAGAAGCCATTTAAGTTTCTATCAATTTAGTTAACAAATTGAAAAGGAGATAAGTCATGAAAAACTCAGATAATTTCACTTCGAAAGTTTGTATATTAAGTGTTTTTTGTGCTGCGATGGGATTAATTGCGCTACCACTTTTTGCGCAATCACCAGCTATTGGTTTCGCAGGTTCGAAAACAGTATTATATGCATCAAACAGTAATTCCAGTAAACCTCCGTTTCATAAGCATGCTGCTCAGCAACAGACGGTTAAGATTCAGCATACCTCTAAAAAACCAGTAAATCATGTGAGTAGGAAGCCTCCATTAAAACGCTATTTACATATAAGTGAAAAACCTAATAAGAATGTTGTTCAGGTAGAAGTTGGGTCGCGGGTGGCTTTAAATAATACTGAAAGAAAACTAAAGCGTTCTAAGCCGCCGTTCAAAAGAAATTAATGTGGTTTTTAAGGCTTACACTCAAAGAGGAATAACCTCGTCATTCCCGCATACCTTTAGCGGGAATCTAGCGACTTTTAGTCGTTGAATATTTGTAAATGATTATATTGATTATTTATTTTTTTGATGTGATTTTTATAATTCAGTGGTACTTCCTATATCGTTAATTTCATTGTTAGGTAAGGTTTTCCCTGGATTAAAAATATTATTTTTATCAAATACTTTTTTAATTTGATGCATTAAATTGATTTCAGTTTTTCCTAATTCTTTAGAGATGAATTCACGCTTTTCAATGCCAACGCCGTGTTCGCCCGATAAGCTTCCATTGAGTTTTAAAACCAAATCAAATACATCATTTAAGCAATGATGAGCTGATTGCATTTCATTTTTATCATCGGGATTAACCAATAAGTTAACGTGAATATTGCCGTTTCCCGCATGTCCAAAATTCACAATTTTTATTTTATGTTTATCACTTAATGTGTTGAGTCCGTTAATCAGGGCAGGGATATTTGAAACCGGCACTACCACATCCTCATTAATTTTTTTAGGGGCTATTTTTCGCAACGAAGGTGATAAAGCTTTGCGAGTTTGCCAAAGAGCGGTAGCCTCTTGTTTGGTTTGGGCTAATTCAGATTCAATGTGGCCGTCTACCTTACAAGCGCCAATGATAATGTCAGAATCTTGCTGAATGGTTTTAGCGTGGCCATCGATTTCAATCATTAGCATAGCTGCGGCATCGGTGGGCAGATGCGTAGTGGAATAATCGCGCACCATATCCAGTGCATTTTTATCCATAAATTCTAGCGCGCAGGGGATTACCGCTTGCGCCATAATATTTGAAACTGCGCGGGCAGCGGCATCAACACTATTGTAAGTGGCTTTTAGAGTGTGTTTTTCGGGTGGTAACGGTAGCAGTCTTAAAGTGGCTTGAGTGATGAGTGCAAGGCTGCCTTCCGAGCCAATAATCAAACGTGTTAAATCGTAACCTACTACACCTTTTGTAGTATGAGTGCCACATTGAATAATGTCGCCGTTGCCGGTTATGGCGCGCAAGCCTAAAGTGTTTTCGCGACAGGTTCCATATTTTACAGCGCGTGGTCCAGCAGAATTATAAGCAAGGTTTCCACCTATCGAACAAAACGCAGCACTGGTTGGATCAGGTGCCCAAAATAAATTATGCTCAGCAGCACACTGTTGCACTTCTAAATTGGTAACACCGGGTTGCACATCAATGCTGCGGTTTTTTTCATCCATAAAAATAATTTTATTCATTTTTTCAAATGAAATAACAATGCCATTATCAATAGGTACCGTCGCGCCGGTTGTGCCTGTGCCACGACCACGCGCAATTAACGGCAGATTAAATTCATTACACAATAAAATGATGTTTTGTACTTGCTGTTCGTTAATGGGAAAAACAACTACCATCGGTTGAGCGTGACGGCGGCTGTTGTCATAGCCATAAGCAAGGCACTCTGTGACATCGGTTAAAATGTTTTCGGCGGGGATGTATTTTTTTAAATTTTTAATAAAATGATGATTCATTACGGTAAATCGGGTTATCGGTTTTAATTATAAAGACGGTTATGGCTTAGTGTTTTAAAACTTAAGCGCCCATTAGTTGCGAGTCAACCAAATCACCCAGACAATGGATGACTAAAAGATGCGTCTCTTGAATGCGAATCGGCGAGTCGGAGTCCACTCTAATTTCGACGTCATCTTGTTGCAAGCGTGCACTGACTTCGCCGCCGTTGTGACCAGTGAGGGCTATCACTTTCATATTGCGTTCGTGGGCGGTTTCAATGGCGCTAACAATATTGCCCGAGTTGCCGCTGGTGGTAATGATTAATAAAATATCGGTATCCTGTCCGAGGGCGGCAACCTGGCGTGAAAAAATTTGATCGTAGCTGTAGTCATTGGCAATGGAGGTGAGTACCGATGTGTCGGTCGATAATGCAATAGCCGGTAAGCCGGGGCGCTCCATTTGGAAACGGTTTAGCATTTTTGATGAAAATAATTGGGCTTCGCCGGCGGAGCCACCATTGCCGCAAGATAGAATTTTTCCGCCGGATAATAAGCTGTGGGTCATTAATTGTGCGGCTAAGGCGATAGCATTTTTTGATTTTTCCAGCGTGTGTTGTTTAGTGGTAATATTTTCTGCAAAATTATGTTCGATGATTTCTATGAGATTCATGTTTTTTTCAGTTTTGTTTTGAATGCGTTAAAAAGCATTTTTAATCCATTCGATGTTCAGGTTTTTATTGTTGCCACTCATGGCAACTACATCAAAGCGTGCATTATATTCGCGGCCTTTTTGTTGCATATAAAAGAGTGCGGTTTTCTGAATTTTTTGTTGTTTGCTCGGAGTGACGCTTTCTTTAGCTCCACCATAATTCTGGTTTTTACGGTAACGCACTTCGATAAATACCAGCGTGTTTTGTTGTTGCATAATTAAATCGATTTCACCGTAGCGGCTATGAAAGTTTTTATCAATTAATTTTAGACCATTTTTAATTAAATAGTCGCAGGCGAGTTGCTCTGCAACCCGGCCTTTAGTTGAGCGGTTGCTGAATGGGTTGAGTTTCATCTAGTTGTTTTTTATTCGGGTTTTCATTCATTTTTTCATTCAAACTTAAATTAATACGTTGGGTATTAATATCAATTAATGTTGGAATGCCACGCTTAAATTGCGCCGATAATAATTCACGGTGAATGCGATTGAGCGGGTCGAGATAAAGATTGCCGGTTTGTCCGGAAAAGCGTTCATAGGTTTTGCCTTGTAACCGGCCAAGAAATGGAATTAAATTATAGGCATCAACACCCAGTGCAAAAAATCGCGTGTAGCGTTGCTGTTCGGGCCAGTAATTAATTAACGATTGTTTGGCTTTGGTTGGCGGGTTTAGTATCCACGGCATATCTAAAAAGTGTAAATCATCAATGTCTCTATCGGCCTGTTTGTTGATTTGCCCCGTAAATGCATGGGATGTAGCAAACACCGGAATTTCTCCAGCGTAATGGAATTTAAATTGAGGTTTTAATTGGCGCGCGTCTTTAGGTGTGGCCGCCATAAAAATCATATCCACATCCTGGCGTCGATAGGGTGTGAATTTCATTTTAGTGCGGGTCACATTTTGTATTGCGCGGTAGCGGCTATAACTTTGATTAATGTTAAGCATGCTTTGAATGGGCCGCTTAAAATCATTTTTATTTGGCGTATAAGTTTGCGCGCTGACCACGGTGCCGCCGAGCTCTTCAAAGCGCAATTGAAATGCATTGCGTAAGCGCTCTCCCCAGGCGCTTTCGGGCACGAGTACTGCTGCATGAGTGTGGCCCTGGCGAAATGCCATTTCGGCAGACTGGCGCGCTTCGTCTTCGGGTAATAATCCAAACTGAAATAGATTGGGGCTGACTTCGTTTTGTGTGCTGGCATAGTTAAGAGTTAACGTGGGCACTTCCATTGGCGTGCCCTGCACTAAGGTGCCCTGGGTTAGTGTGCTTACCGCCGATTTTAGGAAGGGCCCAATTATAAAATCAGCGCCCATGTCGACGGCCTTTTTATAATAGTTCCAAACAGCTCTCTGATTTTCACCGATATTAATAAAGCTAACTTTAGGTTGAAAGGTTTTATCGGGATGCTGGTAATAAGACGACATAATGCCATCACGAATGGCTGCGGCAACCTGTGCATACTTTCCACTCAGGGGCAGTAAAATCACAATATGTTCAGGTTGTTCTATTAGTTCTATTTGCTTGCGTCCCAACTCGCGAGTGAAGGCATCTACTGCCGGATGTTTGGGATACTGCTCGCGCCATAAGGTAATGCCGTCTTGTAAATATTGCCAATCTACCTGTCCGCGTTTAGCGATTTTGGCTAACTCAACCCAGCCTAAAAACTCTTCGTTTAAAGGCGCTTCGCTTAATTGTTGTAAGCTGGTGGTGGGTAATAGTGATAGCGCTTCCCAAATAGCCTGATGATTGATTTCTTTGTCGAGTGAGTCGTTTAGGAGTTTGTCCATTTGCACACGGGTTTTTGCTGACTCTAGGGGGTAGCTGGCATCTAAAAATGCTTTTGCGCGTAATCGCATTAAACGAATTTGTTGGTCGGGGGGTAAAATGCTGGCGATATTTAAGCGTTTGAGTGCTTGGCGTGCATCGCCGCGGCTGAGGTCGATATCTGCATAGAGTAGTTGTAGCTCAACTGACTGGTTAGTATCTAAAAGGTCGGGGTTTATTTTAATTATTTGTTGTGCAGCTGCTTCAAATTGATTTTGTTGAAGCAGAGTTTGGGTGGCCTGTATTAAATAAGCATTTCGAGTTTCACCGGTTGAGGATTCTGCAAGCTCAATAAATTCTTGTGCAGACTCGCTGAACTCTTCTATATCGGCACCTGTTGTGTCAGTGGCATCGGTGGTCGTTTGTGTTGAGTCGTCGATAATACGGTCTTTCGGGGTACAAGCAAATATGCTGAGGCCGATAAGTATGAGTGCGCTGCTGCGTAAAAATAATGTCATTATTTAATGTTTGTCACTGATGGTGTTGTGGAGTGTTATTATAGGAGTGAGAGTATCTGTTTTGGAGTCGCAACTGTCAATGAATCAAGGCACACTTTATATAATTGCCACCCCAATTGGTAACCGAGGGGATATGAGTGAACGGGCTATTTCTGTTTTAAAGCAGGTCGATTTAATCGCCGCGGAAGACACACGTCACAGTAGAATGTTACTGCAGCACTATCATATTAATACTCGTATGCAGTCTTACCATGAACATAATGAGGAGCTGGCTACGTCGCAGTTGATTGAACGTTTAATCGCGGGTGAGAATATTGCGCTGATTTCGGATGCGGGTACGCCATTATTGAGTGACCCGGGTTATCGTTTGGTCAAGGCCGCGCATGCATCTGCAATAAAAGTCAGCCCAATACCAGGAGCTTGTGCTGCTGTTGCTGCGCTTTCGGTTTCAGGTTTGGCTACTGATCGATTTATGTTTGCCGGGTTTGCGCCACATAAACAGGGAGCGAGGCACAATTTTTATCGCGAATTTGCGCATCAAAGTGCAACATTGATATTTTATGAATCTAGTCACCGAATCGTCGCTGCAGTAAAAGATATGTCGCAGGTGTTCGGTGCGGACCGCCAAGTTGTGCTGGCAAGAGAAATAACCAAATTATTTGAAACCATTCACAGCACAACATTGGGTAAGCTGTCAGAATGGTTGCAAGCCGATTCAAATCAGCAAAAAGGTGAATTTGTGCTGGTTTTGCAGGGTGCAGAAGTTCAGCTAAGTGCTCAGTCGGCGGAGTTAGAGCAGGTGTTAAAAGTTTTGCTAGATGAGTTGCCGGTAAAGCAAGCCAGTCAGATTGCTGCAAAGATTACCGGAATGAAAAAAAATGCAGTTTATAAATTGGCACTGGAGTTTTCAGGTAAGTAATTGAAATATAAGGTATAATGCTATTAGTTATTTTGAGAAAGTAAAAAATGACGGATTTTTTTTCACTTTTCAAGTACTGTTAAGTGTTTGATATTTAATAAAATATTAAAATTATCAAAATAAGACCAGAAAAAATCATAAAACGCTGTCGATTAGATTGACAATTATCACAATGATTCTATAGTATTGGTGATAGAGTGATAAATAAACTGTTGTTTATTAAGAAAATATTTAAATCGGTACAGAGTGTGCTCTATAACTCGCCAAGGCATGCAGCCAGAGCGAAAAACAAAATAAAAGTTATAGTAATCACGTGTTAAGCATTGGAATGTACTGCATCTAAATGATAAAAAAGTGGACTTACTGTGTATTTTGAATTGGATTTTGACTAATCAGGTTCTCAATGATTTTTATAGATGGAGTTAAAGATGACACCACTACAACCAGTGTATGAAGATTTTAGCGCATGTTGCAGCGAGTTTGTTGAGGGTGTTTCATACCTCAAAGATCGTGCAATGCCCAAAGCTGTAAATCGTTTTCAACAGGCTTACGAATCAGTAGGTCGATCAGATATATATCATAATAAATATGGCTCGTATTGTGGGCTGGCGCGTGTTTTGTCCGGGGATGCAACCGGTTTAGAAATGTGTCGTCATGCGGCAAAAAATGAATTGCATGATGGGGATGTGTACCTCAATCTTGCTCGTGCAGAATGGTTTTATGAAAATCGTAAAGCTGTTGTTATTGCACTAAAAAGAGGTCTGCAAATTGATAACCGTCATCCAGGGCTTCGTCAAATGCGTGAACAATTGGGAATAAGGCAGCGTAGTCCATTACCTTTTTTGCCACGTACTCACCCATTAAATCACGCGTTAGGTAAGCTAATGCGGTCTGAAGAGTTTATTTAGAAAGGCTAATGGGTTTTAGTTAGTTGGTTGAAGCTTGGGTTGGATTAAATGATAATCAACTTCAGGTGTATTTGTATAAAGAGTGATATTAGCGTGGTTGGCCGCAGGTGATTTATCTGTGGTTTTTTTTTGCACTAAAAATTAAAATAATTTAAGTCAGCAATTTTAAATGGGATTTAGGCGATGGCTGATGAGTTCTCGGTAGGAAAAAACAATAATGATTGTGGTGCTAATTTTATTAACGGTATCGAGTTTCTTCGTAGAGGTATGCTTGCTCAAGCAAGTCATTGTTTTGAAATGGCCTATGAAAAAACTGCTTATAGCGATGATCATTATAATAAATATGCCTCATATTGTGGTTATGCGCGCGTTATAAATGGAGATCGGGGTGGTTTATTGATTTGCCGGGAAGTGGCTCGTAATGAGCGGCGTGATGGCGATGTATTTTGTAACCTGGCTAAATCTGAGTGGTATTTTAAGGATCGCAAACGTGCTGTGGATTCATTATTACAAGGTTTGAAGGTGGATGCACAGCATGCCGGTATTCGTAAGCTGTGTGATGAGCTGCCCATGCGTAAAAAAACACCGATCGGTTTTTTGCCGAGAAATCATCTGATTAATAATGTTTTGGGGAAGATGTTCAGAAAATAAGTTTGTATAAAAATGGCTGGACAATGCCATTAGTGTGGCGGTATAAATAGAGCGTGAAAATGCTCCGTATCGTTTTTAAGCCGGTGGTGCGAAGCCATTGTGTTGTGTTTTAAGCAAGAACATGGAGGTTGTTGTGTCGTACGTCAAAGCTGCATATCTCGATTTAAGTCAGTGCTGTGACGCTTTTGTTGAAGGAACTGAGTTACTTGAGCAGTGTCTACATCGCGAAGCAGTTGAGCGGTTTAAGTTTGCCTGTGACTCCGTGGCAGATGATCATAATCTTTTTTCCAAGTATTATTCCTATTATGGCTTTTCTCGATTGCTCAGTGGCAATCATGAGTCAATTAATGTTTGTCGAAAAGCGGTCAATACTTATCCCTTTGATGGTGATATCTGCATGAATTTAGCAAGAGCTGAAATTTTTCTGAAAAATAGGCGCGCCGCGCTTGATATTATAAAAGAGGGTTTGCGTTTTTCTCAAGATCACATTGGCTTGCAAAAACTTAAAAATAATCTTGGGGTGCGCAGGCGCAAACCCTTACCCTTTCTGCCAAGAGATAACCCTGTCAGTGTTGCATTGGGTAAAAAAATGCGAAAACTACGTTAATTCAATTGCAACATGACAACTATGTTATAGTTGCCGGCGAAGTTGGCTGGGCAATCGCTGTGTTATTTTTACTTGTAAATTTAACAGAGAGGAAAGTCCGGGCTCCACAGGGCAGGGTGCCAGATAACGTCTGGGGGGTGTAAGAACCTACGGCTAGTGCAGCAGAAAGATACCGCCTTGATTTGCTGTTAGTGAGTCAGGGTAAGGGTGAAATGGTGCGGTAAGAGCGCACCGCGTTAACGGGTAACCGTTGCGGCAAGGTAAACCCCACTTGGAGCAAGACCAAATAGAGAAGCTGAGGCGTGGCCCGCGCTGCTTCTGGGTAGGTTGCTTGAGGCGCATAGTAATGTGCGTCCTAGATGAATGATTGTCACGACTTCGGTCGAACAGAACCCGGCTTATAGGCCAACTTCCCTTTATTTTTTTGTTGATTATTTGGCTTACCTCATTGTGACTTTATGGCTGCGTCGAGGAGTGGGTGCCTACTGTTTGTGGGCTTGCCTTGTTCTGAGATTGCCTGAGCTTGCGATTGTACTGGATTGGCGTGGCGTCGCACCAGGGCTGCGCTGGTAACCTAAATAACCGTTCTTCTTTTTATGCGTTTCTGTTGTTCCCAGGCTTTGTCTGATCTGAGCGTCAGTTATATTTTTTAGGTCACTAGTAAAAAACTAGATGCTTACAGTGTAAGGTTTTAGCATTGCCTGTTGAGTAAGTGCATGAAGATCAAAAGTATCGCAATTCTCACATGTTCTAGTGGGAGTCCAGGGCTTTTAGTTCGCGTTTGTTGAATCTTGTAGGTCAATGAGTTTAGAAAAGTGATATTGTTTGTTTTGTCTTTGTTTTGTATCGATTATACTCATCAGTCGTTATTTACGCTTTTCATGTTAATCCCTTGATTTTCTACCTGGCCTAAAAACTTCAAAAAAATCTTAAATACTACCCAAACTTAAAGTGATTCATTAAGTCTCTCTCTCAACTCATTGACTTACCTTTTTTTATTCCGTTTGTCCCCTCTTAAATTCTGTGAAATAGCTCTAAGTTGTTGTCATATAAGGAATTATTTCCCTATTTAAGCTGTGTTTTTACTTGACAGTGGAGGGTAGTGATACCTATAGTTAGGAAATGTGGAGAAATGTGGATGAATGTGGGTAAAAAAGCATTTCCATTCAATGGCTCAGCTGGCGAGTGAGTGGGTCAAAAAATACAAAAATGGCGAGTTAAAACTACAACAATGATTTTTCGTGGCATTAACAATCTAACGCTGGATGCAAAGGGTCGCATGGCGATACCTTCGCGTTACCGTGATCGACTCATGGAGTCTTGCGGTGGGCGACTGATTGTTACCGTGGATCGAGATGGCTGTTTATTGGTGTACCCCCAGCATGAGTGGGAAATTATTGAACAGCAGTTGGCGGGATTGCCTAGCTTAAATAAGCAGTCGCGATTATTGCAGCGTTTGTTGATTGGTCATGCCACCGAGGCAGAGCTAGATAGTCAGGGGCGTATTTTATTGCCTACCATGTTACGCGAATATGCCAGTCTCGATAAAAAGTGCGTATTAATTGGACAGGGTAAAAAGTTTGAAATTTGGGATGAAAAACGCTGGGCTGAAAATCAACAGCTCTGGCTGGAAGACGTTGATGGGGACGAAGGCGAAATGCCTGGTGCCTTAGAAAGTTTGTCGTTCTAATGACGGCGCAGCGAGGCGAGCATCGACCGGTTCTACTAACAGAAACGGTTGAGGCGTTGGCAATAAAGCCCGCCGGTTTTTATCTTGATGGCACATTTGGTCGAGGTGGGCACAGCGCAGAAATTTTGGCGCAATTGGGTAAAGAGGGAAGGTTATTAGCGATGGATCAAGATCCATTAGCAATCGAAGAAGCGCAAGAGAAGTTTGCTGATGATATAAGGTTTGAAATTGTACGTGAAAACTTTGAAAACATGCAAACCGTAGTGTCGAGTAAAAATATGATGCAACAAGTTGATGGTGTGCTGCTGGATATTGGTGTTTCATCGCCGCAATTAGACGATGCATCGCGGGGCTTTAGTTTTATAAAGCCCGGTCCGTTAGATATGCGAATGGATCCGGATGTGGGTCAATCAGCCGCGCAGTGGTTGGCAACGGTTGAGGAATATGATTTAACCACCGTGCTAATGCATTTCGGAGAAGAAAAATTTGCGCGACGTATTGCCAATGCCATTGTTGAGGCGCGCAAAGAAACGGCAATAAATGACACGGTGCAATTAGCCAATATTATCGAAGCAGCAATTCCAGTTAAGCCCAAAAATAAACATGCGGCAACCAAAAGTTTTCAGGCAATTCGTATTCACATTAATCGTGAGCTTGAGGTGTTAGAGCAGGCGTTACAGTCTGGTTTAAATGTTTTAGCAGTGGGCGGTCGATTGGCGGTAATCAGTTTTCATTCTTTGGAAGACAGAATGGTGAAAAGGTTTTTTAGAAAAATGTCGCAGGGACCGAAAATTCCTAAAGACATTCCGATTATGGCAAAAGACTTAGAGCAACCATTTAAGCTAATTGGTAAAGCTATAAAACCAGGAAAACAAGAAGTACAGGAAAACCCCCGCTCACGTAGTTCGGTGTTACGTGTAATAGAGAGGGTAATGTGAAAATGATGTGGATTGTAATTGCTTTGTTAGTTATGGCCGTTATGGGTTCGGCAATTGGAGTGATTTATAGTAAACATCAAACTCGGAAAATATTTATCAGTTTGCAAAAAATACATAAACAAATAGATGAGCTAGATATTGAGTGGGGGCAGTTGCAGCTTGAGCAAAGCGCCTGGTCATCACACGGAAGAATAGAAAAAATCGCACGTAAAAAATTACAAATGACATTGCCAAAGGCAAATGAAATTATTTATATCAAACAATGAAAAATAAAAATAACAAACCTCATTATCAATTTAGACGCATGGCTGTTTTGTCTGTGTTCGTATTGATCATTGCGGGATTGTTTTGGCGTGCCTTAGATATGCAGGTAATTAACCGGCCGTTTTTTAAACAGCAGGGTGATGCGCGGCATTTGCGGGTGATGCCTATTTCTGCGCACCGCGGGGATATTTATGATCGCAATGGTGAGCCGCTGGCAATTAGTACACCGGTTGATTCGATTTGGGCAAATCCCAAAGAGATTAAAAATAATTTACAGCGTGTAAAAGAGATTGCTAAAGCATTAAAAATTAATACGCAGCATTTAAAAAATAAATTAATTAAAAATATTAATCGTGAGTTTGTTTATATTCAGCGACAAATATCGCCCGATGTGGGAGAAAAAATTAAAGCGCTCTCTATTCCTGGTGTGTATTTGCAACGTGAATACAAGCGCTATTATCCGGCAGGCGAAGTCACTTCACATATTATCGGGTTTGCCAATGTTGATGATAAAGGTCAGGAAGGTTTGGAGCTGGCTTATGATGACTGGTTAAGTGGCGAGCCCGGTTCGAAGCGCGTGATTCGTGATCGGCTTGGGCAAGTGATAGATGATGTTGAAAGAATTAATGCGGCTGAGCCGGGCAAGTCGGTGCGGCTCAGTATCGATCGGCGAATACAATATCTCGCGTATCAATCATTAAAATCAGCGGTAAAAAAACAAAAAGCCATTGCAGGATCTGCAGTGGTTTTAGACGTTCAAACGGGCGAGGTTTTAGCGATGGTTAATCAGCCGTCTTTCAATGCTAATGATCGCAGTCAATTAAAGCCGGGGGTTTATAGAAACCGCTCAGTAACAGATGTGTTTGAGCCAGGCTCTACTATGAAGCCGTTTACGATTGCGGCGGCATTAGAAACCGGGCGCTGGCATCCAAAAGATAATGTGCACACTGAACCGGGTTATTACAAAGTGCAGGGCAGCACGATTAAAGATATTCGTAATTATGGAAAAATTAATTTAGAAGAAATTATTTTAAAATCCAGCAATGTGGGGATCAGCAAAGTTGCATTGTCGCTTAATCAAGAACAGCAACTTGATATGTATGTAAAGCTAGGTTTTGGTGTTGACAGCGGTAGTGGTTTTCCGGGTGAGCGTAATGGTAATTTGCGTAATATGAATGTAAGTGAGTTTGAGCGGGCGACCATGTCATTTGGTTATGGTTTGTCGGTGACGCCTTTGCAATTGGCGCGAGCTTACTCTGCAATTGCAGCTGATGGCACTTTATATCCGGTGTCATTTTTACATAGAGATGAGCCGGTTAAAGGTGAGCAGATAATGAGTGAAGCAACTGCAAAAAAAGTGCGTCGCATGATGGAAAGAGTGGTAAGCCCTGAAGGTACAGCGAATAAGGCGTCTATTGCAAATTATCGAGTGGCAGGAAAAACCGGCACTATGCATAAATTTATTTCTGGCGGTTATGCAAAAGATCGTTATCTTTCGGTGTTTGCGGGAATGGCACCGGCATCAAATCCGCGGTTAGTGATGGTGGTGATGTTAAACGAGCCTAGAAATGGACAGCATTTTGGTGGGCAGGTTGCAGCGCCTGTATTTGCAAAAGTTATTTCGGGTGCTCTGCGCTTGCTGGATATTCCACCAGATAATTTAAAATATTCGATGAAAACGTCGGCTGAAAAAGTAAAGAAAAAAATCGGCCAAAATAACACATCAAAAATAAAAGGTAAGAGCGCATGATGGCCGCGATAAAAACCCAACATCGTGTTATTACTTTAAAGCAATTGCTAAGTGATTTGACGGTAAGTGAATATCTGCCAGAAATAGAAGTAAAAGGATTGGCTTTAGATAGCAGACAAGTTGGAGCGGCTTATGTTTTTGTTGCGCTTGAGGGTCAGCTGGAGCATGGTTTGGCTTATGCGGAAGCAGCGATTAATCGAGGCGCTATTGCTGTATTATGTGACGCAAAGTTTGACCAGTATTGTCAGCAAATTTTATCACGATTAATGTCAAGAGCTATTTGTATTCCTGTTAGAGGTTTAACTGAAAAGTTGCCCCAAATAGCGAAGCGGTTTTACGCGACGCCTTTTGAAAAAATGTTTATATGCGGTGTTACAGGAACGGATGGAAAAACATCGGTTAGTCATTTTATTGCTCAAGCGATGGAGATGAGCATGCGAATGCCCGGGAATAAAACAAAACAATCAGCCGCAATAATTGGCACTCTGGGAAATGGTGTAATTAATAAGCTTGAAGATGCAACGCATACAACACCTGATGTGATTAGTTTGCATAGTATGCTGGCTGAGTATCAACAAAAAAATATAAATACGGTTGCAATGGAAGTGTCGTCGCATGGCTTAGATCAAAATAGATTGGAGGGCGTTGAGTTTGATGTTGCGGTATTAACTAATCTATCGCGCGATCATCTCGACTATCATGGTAATGTTGAAAGTTACAAACAGGCAAAGAAAAAATTATTTACTCAAAACATTAAGAGTGCATTGGTTTTAAATATTGATGATGATTTTGGTGATGAATTATTTATAGAACTTAAAAGTAATAAAAAAATATGGCTTTATGGGTTAAGTGAAGCTAAAGCAAAACTAGCAGAAAATTATGCCTATGCCAGTGATATTAAAAATCAGTTTAATGGTATTGTATTTATGTTGCATAGCTCGCAGGGCGTAGCTAAAGTTAAGCTAAGGCTGATTGGTGATTTTAATGTTTACAATGCATTGGCTTGTTTTTGTGTGTTGCTTGAAAAGAAAGTTAATTTTAATCATGCAATAAAGTATATTCAAAAGCTACATACTGTACCAGGCAGAATGGAGCTAATAATTAATAAAAATAAGCCCTCTGTTGTTATCGATTTTGCTCATACTCCGGAAGCGTTAACTCAAGCGCTAAAAAATGTGCGTAAGCATACGACGGGGAAATTGATTTGTGCATTTGGTTGTGGTGGTGATAGAGATACGGGTAAGCGAAAATTAATGGCGCAGGCCGCAGAAAAACTTTCCGACCTTGTTATTGTGACTAATGATAATCCGCGTAATGAAAATCCTGAAAAAATTATTGATGATATAAAGCAAGGCATTAGTAATGAGTTGCAACTGATTATTGAAATGGATCGAGAAAAAGCTATTCGTCACGCTATTGCAATAGCAACTGAAGATGACTTGATACTCATTGCCGGTAAAGGCCATGAGCAGTATCAAATTGTAGGGAATAAAAAAATACCCTTTAGTGATAAAAAAATCGCTCTGTTAGCTTTAGGGGTGCATCAATGATGGCATTGCAACAGGCAGCAAAAATATTGAAGGGAACTTGTTTTGGGGAAAATGTAAATTTTTCTAACATTTCAACCGATACGCGAAAATTACAAAATGGTGATTTATATATTGCTTTACATGGTGATGTATTTGATGGGCATGACTATATAAAACAAGCAGAGCAAGCTGGAGCTGCCGCAGCAATTGTGCATAAAGATGTGCAAACTCATTTACCAATAATAAAAGTTGAAGATACGCGTAAAGCCTTGGGTGATTTGGCTGCAGCGAAGCGTGAAAAGTTTAATGGCAAAGTTGCGGCCATTACCGGCAGTAATGGCAAGACCACAGTAAAAGAAATGCTGTCATCAATTATTGCGAAGCAGGGCAGTGTGTTAGCCACGCAGGGAAATTTCAATAATGACATTGGCATGCCCCTGACTTTGTTGCGAATGCAGAAAGAGGATTTTGCCATTATTGAAATGGGCGCTAATCACGTTGGTGAAATTGCATACTTAACAGCAATTGCAAAACCAGATGTGGCGTTAATCAATAATGCGGCGGCGGCTCATCTTGAAGGTTTTGGTTCGTTGAAGGGTGTAGCTCAGGCTAAGGGAGAGATATATCAAGGGCTTTCAAAAAATGCTACGGCTGTTATTAATATCGATGATGATTTTTCTGACTATTGGTCGGGTTTAATTCAACAGAGTATAAAAATCATTACATTTTCGATGCGAGATAAAGCGGCAGATGTTTACGGTGAATGGAAAAAAACAGATTCAAACAATATTTTAAATGTGCAAGTGCGGAATGATAATTTAACTATTAACTTAAAAGTTCACGGTTTGCATAATGCGATGAATGCACTGGCTGCAATTGCCGTTGCAGAAGCATTGCAAATTAAACATGAATTTATTGTTGAGGCTTTAAATGAGTTTGAAGCAGTAAAAGGCCGGTTAAATTTTCGTCGTGTTAATAAAGGTCTTACTATTATTGATGATACATATAATGCAAACGCGGCGTCATTATTTGCCGGCATTGATGTATTAACCGAGCAGCCCGGAAAACACTGGTTAGTGCTGGGTGATATGGGTGAGTTAGGAGATGACGAGCAAAGAATTCATTTTGATGCGGGCATAAAAGCACGCAAGTCAGGTGTGTCCAGGTTATTAACGATTGGTGAGGCCAGTCGTCATGCGGTTGATGCTTTTGGCGATAACGCACAAAGTTTTGAGAACAAAGATGAGCTAGTTTCATTTATAAAACATCATCAGCCGGAGGAGCTGGTTATTTTAGTAAAAGGTTCGCGATTTATGCAGATGGAGAAAATAGTGAAATCAATCATAAAAGGGGCTAACTAATGCTACTTTGGCTTGCTGATTATTTAACTCAATATCACTCCGGTTTTAATGTTTTTCGCTACTTAACATTGCGTGCAATTTTAGGAACCTTAACCGCGTTAACGATATCATTAATTATTGGCCCATCGATGATACGTAAATTATCCATGTATAAAATTGGCCAAAATATTCGCGATGATGGACCGCAAGCGCATTTATCAAAAGCCGGTACCCCAACAATGGGTGGCGCATTAATTTTAGTCGCGGTGGCGATTAGTACTTTATTGTGGATGGATCTTAATAATAAACAAGTGGTGATTGCACTAGTGGTTACTTTGTTGTTTGGTGGCATCGGTTTTGTTGATGATTATAAAAAATTAAAAGGCGGAAACAGTAAAGGGTTATCGGCTAAGGCTAAGTATCTTTGGCAAACGATTTTTGGTTTGGGTGCAGCAATATATATTTATAAAACTGCTCAACAGCCAATTGAAACAACTTTAATTATTCCATTTATGAAAGATGTCATGATTCCGCTCGGTGTGGGATTTGTTGCACTTACTTATTTGGTAATTGTAGGAACCAGTAACTCAGTAAATTTAACTGATGGTTTAGATGGTTTAGCTATTTTACCAACGGTGATGGTGGCAGGTGCATTAGGTGTATTTGCGTATTTAACTGGGCATGTAAATTTTGCAAACTATTTAAGTATTCCTTATGTCAGTGGTGTTGGTGAGCTGGTGGTTTTTTGTGGCGCACTAGTCGGTGCCGGTTTAGGTTTTTTATGGTTTAACACATATCCTGCGCAAGTTTTTATGGGTGATGTAGGTGCTTTAGCGTTAGGTGCTGCTTTAGGCGTTGTCGCAGTTTTAGTTAGACAAGAGTTGGTGCTATTAATTATGGGCGGCGTTTTTGTAATGGAAACGGTGTCGGTGATTTTGCAAGTAGCATCATTTAAATTAACCGGTAGACGTATTTTTAGAATGGCACCACTGCATCATCATTTTGAATTAAAGGGTTGGCCAGAGCCGCGTGTGATTGTGCGGTTTTGGATTATAACCGTAGTGTTAGTTTTAATTGGTTTGGCATCTTTAAAAGTTAGATAAAATTAACTTTAGGATTTAAGGGTAATATGGGTGTAACTGCAGATACATTGTCGAGTATTTCAGTAGCAGCATTGGTAACCGCTATGGTCACAGATGATAGTCAAAATTCGGAATATATCTTGATCGTCGGTTTAGGCGTAACCGGCTTGTCTGTTGTGCGCTTTTTAAAGCAGCAAGACAAAAATATTGTCGTAGTTGATAGTCGTAACTCACCGCCTGGATTAAAAGAATTGCAAACTGAATTTTCAGATGTCGATGTGTTTTTAGGTGAATTTGATGAGGCGATTTTTATGGGCGCGCAACAAATTATTGTAAGCCCAGGCGTGACATTAAAAGAGCCGGTTATACAACATGCAATCGCGCAAGGTGTAAACGTGATTGGTGACATTGAATTATTTGCACAGCAAGTTAATGCACCGGTTATTGCGGTAACAGGTTCAAATGGTAAGAGTACGGTAATTAGTTTGCTGGGTGAAATGGCAAAAACGGCAGGTATAAATGCGGTAGTCGGCGGTAATATTGGCGTACCTGCATTGCAAATTATTAATCCGAATGCGGAGTTATATATTCTTGAATTATCGAGTTTTCAGTTAGAAAGCTTATACAGTTTAAAGCCGGTTGCCGCCTGCGTGTTAAATGTTAGCCCCGATCACATGGACCGTTATGAAAATCTTGAAGAATATATGCAAGCTAAAAAGAATGTTTATCGTGCATGCAAGGTTGCCATTATTAATAGAAATGATGAAAAAGTAAAAGCCATGGAAGCGGGTCATCAATTTGTTACTGGTTTTACATTGGCGCCACCAGCGCAGGGTGATTTTGGCTTACGCGAGTTTAATGGTGAAACATGGTTATGCAAAGGAGGCAAACAACTGGTTGCTGAAAAAGAATTGAAAATTAGCGGTACACATAATATGGCTAATGCACTTGCGGCCTTAGCTTTAGGTGAGGCTGCAAGTATTGAAATGTCCGATATGTTAAGCGCACTTAAAGCCTTCACGGGTTTAAAGCACAGAACACAGTGGGTCACAAATAAAAATAACGTGACTTGGGTTAATGACTCCAAGGGAACCAATGTCGGTGCAACATTGGCGGCGATCACCGGAATTAAAGTCGCTAATAAATTAATATTAATTGCCGGTGGTATTGCAAAAGATGCCGACTTTTCGCCTCTTAAATCGGCGATATGTGAAAGTGTTCGCACAGTCGTTTTAATGGGCAAAGATGCGCCTCAAATTGAGCAAGTACTACAGGGTTGTGTGCCAGTATTTTATGCAAATGACATGAATGATGCGGTGCAAATTTCAGCTAATTTAGCGCATCCGAATGATACGGTTTTATTGTCACCGGCCTGTGCAAGTTTTGATATGTTTAATAGTTATGAACATCGCGGTGATATGTTTATTCAAGCCATTGAGGACTTGCAATGAACGTAGACCAATTATTTCAGCAAACGCAAAAAAAATTAAAACGTAATCCTAAAAAAAACATAACGGATAAACCGGTTGTTTTAGAAGGTTTAGACAGCGTATTGATTTTTATTGTGCTGAGTTTGCTGGGAATTGGATTAATTATGGTGGCCTCGGCTTCAGTTAGCGTGGCGGATAGTAAGACATCGACAGCGTTTTTTTATCTATATCGACAGTTAATTGCGGCATCGTTAGGTTTATTTGCCGCGATGGTTATTTTTAAAATTCGTCTCGTGTATTGGGAAAAATCGGGCATATTGTTACTGGCTATTTCATTTGCAATGGTCATGTTGGTGTTGATTCCGGGGATTGGCAAAACTGTTAATGGCTCTACGCGTTGGATTCCCATTGGTTTTTTAAATTTGCAGGTGTCAGAAGTTGTAAAACTATTTTTAATGGTTTATGTAGCAGGTTATTTAGTGCGACACGGTGATCAAGTGCGGTCCAGTTTATGGGGTTTTTTAAAGCCAATGATAATGATTGGATTAGTGTGTTTATTTTTAATGCTTGAGCCTGATTTTGGCGCATCGGTAGTTATCATGTTAACAGTTTTAGGTATGACTTTTTTAGCCGGTGTGCGCTTCACGCAATTTTTAGCGGTGATTACTTTGTTTGGTTCGGTTGCGACATTGTTAGTTATTTCATCTCCCTATCGTTTGCAACGATTAACCGCCTTTGTAAACCCGTGGGCTGATCCATTTGACAGCGGTTTTCAATTAACTCAATCACTTATCGCAATTGGTTCTGGTGGTTGGTCGGGGGTAGGTTTGGGTTCAAGCGTACAAAAATTATTTTATTTACCCGAAGCGCATACTGATTTTTTATTTGCGGTAATGGCAGAAGAACTGGGCTTGATAGGTGTTGTTATTGTTATCAGTTTGTATGCCGCATTAGTGTTTCGCATATTTATGATTGCCCGCAAAGCGGAATCTTGTGGTAATCAATTTGCAGCATATTTATCTTACGGTATTGGAATTTGGCTAGGCTTGCAGGCGTTCATTAACATTGGTGTAAACATGGGTGTGTTACCAACCAAAGGTTTAACTTTGCCATTAATGAGCTACGGAGGCAGTAGTTTAATTGTGGTGAGTGCGTCAATAGGCTTGTTATTGCGAATCTCTTATGAGTGCTCAAATGGGCAGGCCATGACAAGAAAAACTTCGTCAACAAAAAAGCGTAAAACTAAAACGATGACGGCCAGAAGAAAAAATAAAAATTTGAAAGATTTAATTCAGGAGGCCGCATGAGTGATTCATTAAACGGCCCGGTTATGATTATGGCAGGTGGTACAGGTGGTCATGTCTATCCCGCTCTTGCGGTTGCCGATGAATTAATGCAACGTGGTATTCCGGTTGTTTGGATGGGAACTAAAAAAGGTATTGAAGCACGACTTGTTCCTGAAGCAGGAATAGAAGTTGATTGGTTAGGTATGAGTGGTTTGCGTGGCAAGGGGTTGTTTACATTGTTTTTGGCACCATTAAAAATTACGCTGGCTTGTTATCAGGCAATCAGTATTATTCGCAAACGTAAGCCATCGGTAGTTTTAGGTATGGGAGGGTTTGTGTCTGCACCGGGTGGTGTAATGGCGTGGTTGACCCGGGTGCCATTATTAATCCATGAACAAAATGCAGTGCCCGGGATGAGTAATCGTCTTTTATCTAAGCTTGCTAATAAAGTAATGGATGCCTTTCCTAATAGTTTTAAAACAAAATCAGAACATGTGGGTAATCCAGTTAGGCGCTCGATTACATCATTAGCATCACCGCAACAACGAAATAAAGATCGTGATGATGCGTTGCGCATTTTAGTTTTTGGTGGAAGTTTAGGTGCTGCAAGATTAAATGAGATTGTTCCACAGGCCTGTGCAAGTATTTTGAAAACAACAAAATTACAAATTAAACATCAGGCGGGCCCCGGGAATTTTGATCAGACAAAATTAAATTATGCGCAACTACGTATAAAAGCCGAAGTGCTGGAATATATCGATAATATGGAAACCATGTACGCATGGGCGGATTTAGTGATTTGTCGATCCGGTGCGATGACGATTTCTGAATTAGCGGCGGCAGGAGTTGCATCTGTATTAGTGCCATATCCATTTGCAGTTGATGATCACCAGACGTTTAATGCGAAATATTTAAGTGATGCAGGTGCTGCAATTTTGCTTAAGCAGGATGATTTGAATGTAGACAGTTTAGTTGATGTTTTAAAAAAAATGAATCGTGAAAAAACCTTGGAAATGGCAAATATTGCAAGAAAACTCGGCATGCCACAATCAACAAAATTAGTCACGGAAGCGTGTTTAATGGCGGGGGGATTTGATGTTAATTGAAACTCATCCCATGCGTAAAATACAGCGCGTACACTTTGTTGGAATTGGTGGTGTCGGTATGTGCGGCATTGCAGAAGTGTTATTAAATTTAGGCTATAAAATTTCCGGATCAGATGTAAAAGAAAATGCGGCAATTAAACGATTACTAAAACAAGGTGCAAAAATTTTTATCGGTCAAAAGTCCGGCAATATAAAAGATGTAGAAGTGGTGGTGGTATCAACTGCAATTTCTGTAGACAATGTTGAAGTGATTGCAGCAAAAGAGCATCGCATTCCAGTTATTCGTCGAGCAGAAATGTTGGCAGAAATTATGCGCTTTAGACACGGTATTGCGATTGCTGGCACTCACGGAAAAACTACAACAACAAGTTTAACCGCAAGTTTATTGATTGAAGCGGGTCTTGATCCCACGTATGTAATTGGCGGCAAGTTAAATAGTGCGGCTACTAATGCAAAATTGGGTGAAGGCAAATATTTTGTCGCCGAAGCTGATGAAAGTGATGCATCGTTTTTGTTGTTGCAACCGATGATGGCAGTGGTTACCAATATTGATGCCGATCATTTAGAAACCCATGATGGTGATTTCGAGCGTTACAAACATTCATTTATAGAGTTTTTACATCATTTGCCTTTTTATGGAAAAGCGGTGATGTGTTTGGATGATCCCGAAGTTCAAAATATTATGGGCGATGTTTCACGACCGGTTATAACTTATGGTATTGAATCGGACGCCGATGTAAAAGCCCGAAATATAAAATGTAATGGCATGCAATGTCATTATGATTTAGTGCTGCCAGAGGCTAAAGAAAAAATCCAGATTACCTTAAATATGCCAGGTAAGCATAATGTTTTAAATTCATTGGCGGCGGTTACGGTTGCGTATTTATTAGGGGTGGAAACACAAGCCATGCAAAAGGCTTTACAGACCTTTGATGGAATTGGTCGACGCATGCAGCAGTACGGTGAAATTGAAACAGCAAAAGGTCATGTGTTATTGGTGGATGACTATGGTCATCACCCTACTGAAATTAAAGCTACTTTAGAGGCTGCGAAAAATGCCTGGAGTGATCGCAGAATTGTAGTGGTGTTTCAACCGCATCGTTATACGCGAACACGAGATTTATTTGAAGACTTTAGTAGAGTGCTTTCGCAGGCTGATGCATTAGTTGTTACCGAAATTTATGCGGCGGGTGAAGAGCATATTGCCGGTGCAGATGGTCGTGCATTGTGCGCGGCGATTCGTGCACGGGGTAGAGTTAACCCCGTTTTTGTTGAAGATTTAAAAGAGTTAAATACTTCAATAATGGATGTAATAGAAAAAGGTGATGTGTTACTGACCTTGGGTGCTGGCAGTATTGGTTCAATAGCAGAAAAATTACCGGAGGCATTGGCACAATGATGACGGCCTCGCGTGTGACTAATTTTAAAGGAACATTATTAATTGATGAGCCAATGGCGAAGCATACTAGTTGGCGTATTGGTGGTACGGCGGATCAGTTTTATACGCCGAAAGATATTGATGACCTTGCATTATTTATGAGCCAGTTACCCGCTGATGAAGAGATCATGTTTTTAGGTTTGGGCAGTAATTTACTGGTTCGGGACAAAGGTTTTAGAGGCACAGTTATTTCTTTAAAAGGGAGCTTGTCTGAAATTGAATTGCTAGGTAATAATTGTGTGCGTGTAGGTGCAGGTGCCAGTTGTGCAAAATTAGCACGCTACTGTCATCGTAATAATTTAATTGGAGGAGAATTTTTTTCAGGTATTCCAGGTTTAATGGGTGGTGCGCTAGCAATGAATGCGGGGGCTTTTGGTGGTGAAACCTGGCCGCGGGTGAAGTCGGTTATTAGCATTAATAAAAAAGCTGAAACGCATTACAGGTTGCCTGCAGATTATGAAATAAATTATCGCAGCGTTAAAGGCCATGAAGATGAATGGTTTGTGAGTGTTGATTTACAATTTGAATCAGGTGACGGCGAAGCGGCAGCACTAAGAGTAAAGAAATTACTTGAACAGCGAGCAAAAACGCAACCCACCGGTTTACCCAGTTGCGGTTCGGTTTTTAAAAATCCAGAAAATGATTATGCGGCTAGATTAATTGAATCTTGTGGTTTAAAAAAATACACAATAGGTGGAGCAGTGGTTTCACAAAAACACGCCAATTTTATTATTAATGAAAATAATGCAAAAGCCAGCGATGTTGAATCACTTATAAAATTTGTACAGAAAACGGTAAAACAAAAATATGATATTTATCTGCAAACAGAAGTGAAAATTATTGGGGAAGTGGATAATGACCCACTTTGAAAAAGTAGCAGTATTAATGGGTGGCTGGTCCGCCGAGAGAGAGGTTTCACTAAACAGTGGGCAAGCGGTTTTTGATGCATTAAATCGACAGAGTATAAATGTTACTGGGATAGATGTCGATCATAATATTTGTCAGGTGTTACAGCGTGGTCAATTTAGTCATGTTTTTAATATATTGCATGGCAGAGGTGGTGAAGATGGTGTTATTCAAGGGGCTTTAGAAATACTGAAAATCCCCTATACCGGTTCAGGTGTGTTGGGTTCTGCACTGGCGATGGATAAATTTAGATGTAAGCAACTATGGCAAGGTATGGGTTTACCTACTCCCGAATTTATGCAATTAAAAAACGCTGAAGACTGTAATGCAGCCATCGAAAAAATCGGTTTGCCGTTAATGATTAAACCCGTACTGGAAGGTTCCAGTATTGGTATTAGTAAAGTAAATTCAATTGATGAAATGTTGCCAGCATTTAAAAAAGCTCAAGCCTGTGGTGGTGTGATTATCGCTGAAAAGTTTGTGCAAGGTAAAGAGTATACCGCTGCGATTTTAAATGATCGTGTTTTACCGGTGATACGTTTGGAAACTGATAATGCGTTTTATGATTATCAAGCGAAATATATTTCAAATGATACTCGATATGTCTGTCCTTGCGGTTTAGATGAGGCGTTTGAATTAGAGTTAGCTAAATTAATGTTTAAATCATTTCGGGCCGTTATGGCCGAAGGCTGGGGTAGAGTTGATTTTATGTTGGACGAAAATCAACAGCCCTGGTTAATTGAAGTAAATACTGTGCCTGGTATGACCAGCCATAGTTTAGTCCCGATGGCGGCTAAGCATGCGGGTATATCATTTGATAGGTTAGTGTTAAAAATATTGCAGGGAGCCAGTTTGCATGTTTAAAAAAACGAAAAAAGTTAAACATGTTGTAAATAAGCGCCAGGCAGTGAGAGGTCGAAGAGCAAATAAGCGTAATACAAAAAAAATAACGAATCGTTTGGCGGATGCTTTAATTAATATGGGGTTTTTAATTTGGCGACCTAAATTAATAGTCGCTCTAAGTGTTGCATTGTTAAGTTTGCTTGCTTATAAAAATATTGAAGTTGATAAGGTTTTACCAATACAGTCGGTCAAAATAGAGGGTGATTTTAAATATTTGAATAAAGATAAATTAAAAAAGCAAACGTTACCGATTGATGGTGGCTTTTTTAATGTGAATTTATTAAATGTGAGAAATATATTAACTGATTTGCCCTGGGTGGACAGTGTTTCGGTGAGGCGCCAATGGCCGGACGTTTTGTTGGTGCGAGTGATTGAGCAAAAACCGGTGGTGTTGTGGGGAGACAATGGTGTAATTAGTGCAAAGGGTGAGTTGTTTGAGCCTGCGCAAAAACCACAACTTGATTTGCCGCATTTATCAGGTCCTGATGGTCAGCATGAAATGATGTTGGATGAATTGTCGCGCATGCAAGCCTGGTTGTTAGAGACGGGTTTAATTATAAAAAATATAAAACTTGATGCACGACGCGCATGGATTTTAACGATGACGACGGGTATGGAATTAAGATTGGGGCGCAAGCAAATGCATGAACGATTAAACCGATTCGTTTCTGTTTATAAAGAAACATTGGGAGCTAAAATGTCGAAAAAAAACAGATTTAAAAATGCGGCACAAAAAATTAAATATATTGATATGCGATACACCAATGGCTTTGCAGTAGCCTGGAAAGAGGCATAAAACGAATGAATAAAAAAACAGATAAAAACTTAATCGTCGGGCTGGATATTGGAACTTCAAAAGTGGTTGCTATTGTCGGGGAGGTAACCACCGAAGGTGAAATTGAAATCATCGGTTTCGGTTCGCATCCTTCGAAAGGGTTAAAAAAAGGTGTGGTGGTGAATATTGAGTCTACCGTGCAATCAATTCAGCGAGCAGTTGAAGAGGCAGAATTAATGGCAGGTTGTCAGATTAATTCCGTGTACGCAGGGATTGCCGGCAGTCATATAAAAAGTATTAATTCACATGGCATCGTGGCAATAAAAGATCGCGAAGTCAGCGAGATGGATCTGGATCGAGTGATTGATGCGGCTCGCGCAGTTGCGATTCCGGCGGACCAAAGAATTTTACATATTCTCCCGCAGGAATTTATTATTGACGCACAGGAAGGTGTGCGCGAACCGATTGGTATGTCGGGTGTGCGCTTAGAAGCGAAAGTGCATTTGGTGACCGGCGCGGTGGGTGCGGCACAAAATATTATTAAATGTGTGCGCCGCTGTGGTTTAGAAGTGGATGACATTATTTTAGAGCAGCTTGCATCCAGCTATTCGGTGTTAACCGAAGATGAAAAAGAACTCGGCGTTTGCTTAGTTGATATTGGCGGTGGTACAACAGACATTGCCGTTTTTTCCGAAGGTGCAATAAAGCACACCGCGGTTATTCCGATTGCGGGCGACCAGGTCACTAATGATATTGCAGTTGCATTACGTACACCCACGCAATATGCAGACGAAATAAAAATAAAGTATGCCTGTGCGTTACGTCAGTTAGCAAATGCGGATGAAACGATTGAGGTGCCAAGTGTAGGTGATCGACCACCGCGTAAACTATCGCGCCAAACGTTGGCCGAAGTGGTTGAGCCTCGTTACGATGAATTGCTGAGTTTAGTGCAAGCAGAATTAAGAAAAAGTGGTTTTGAAGATATTATTGCCGCAGGCATAGTTATGACCGGTGGCAGTTCAAAAATGGATGGTGTGATTGATTTAGCAGAAGAAATTTTTCACATGCCGGTACGACTTGGCTCGCCACAATATGTAAGTGGTTTGTCCGATGTCGTATCCAATCCAATACACGCAACTGGCGTGGGTTTGTTGTTATTTGGAGAACAACATCAAAGCGGCGGTACTCAATATTTCTCAAACGAGGGGGGCATGAAAGGCACATGGGAGCGAATGAAAAACTGGTTCCAGGGGAACTTTTAAATGAGCTTTTAAGCTCAACTACAATGCCGCCCGAATTAATTGTTTGGGCGCAACAAAGTTTAAAAAATAAAAGTACGGTAATAAAATTTTGCCAAACAAAAAATATAAATGAGGAGATAACATAATGTTTGAATTGATGGATTCAGTTGCACAAGACGCAGTCATAAAAGTAGTAGGTGTTGGCGGCGGCGGTGGCAATGCAGTTACGCATATGATGTCTACCGGTATTGAAGGTGTAGATTTTATTTGCGCTAATACCGATGCTCAGGCACTTACTAAAATAAGTGGTGCGGCATCATTACAAATTGGAACTAACATTACTAAAGGTTTGGGTGCTGGCGCTAATCCGGATGTGGGCCGCCAAGCAGCACTCGAAGATCGTGAACGTATCCAGGAAATTATTATGGGTGCGGATATGATTTTTGTGACCGCTGGCATGGGGGGGGGGACCGGTACCGGTGCTGCACCCGTCGTCGCACAAATTGCCAGAGATATGGGTATACTTTGCGTCGGTGTTGTTACTAAGCCGTTTGTGTTTGAAGGTGCGAATCGAATGAAGATTGCACAGCAGGGTATTCAGGAACTAAGTGAGCATGTAGATTCTTTGATTACCATTCCAAACGATAAATTGCTGAGTGTTTACGGGCGCGAGTTTGATTTAATGAATGCCTTTAATGGCGCTAATGATGTGTTACACAATGCGGTGCAGGGCATAACTGAACTGATTACGCATCCGGGTGTCATAAATGTGGACTTCGCGGATGTTCGTACTGTGATGTCTCAAAATGGCATGGGTATGATGGGCTCTGGTTTAGCTAGCGGTGAAAATCGTGCGAGCGAGGCAGCAGAAGCGGCGGTTGCGAGTCCATTACTAGAAGATGTGAATATCTCTGGCGCGCGTGGAATTTTGGTGAATGTAACCGGTACCAATTTAACATTGGGTGAATTTGAAGATATCGGTGCAATTATTAGCGCGTTTGCATCGGATGAAGCCATAGTCGTAATGGGTACTGCGATAGACCCTGAATTGCAGGATGAATTACGGGTAACGGTGGTGGCTACGGGTTTAGGCCATCAGGTGCCTAACATGGCCAAAGACCCAATGAAAATTGTGAAGCGTACAACGACCGGCGATGTGGATTATGGGGATTACGATAAGCCTACAGTTCAGCGTAATAAGACGGCAGGCGGAGGTTTAAGTGGTTCGCTGGATGATGAAATGCTGGATATTCCCGCATTTTTACGGCGTCAGGCGGATTAATATGCATTAAATAATAGTATGAAGTACAGATTATTAGGTGTTAGGTAGTTATTAAAGTGATATCTGATATATGTGCACAAGTCTAATGTTTTTTATGGTCTTTTACCTATAATGAACATCATAATGGTTTAATGTGTTCATATTGTGACAAAAGCATGTATAATCTGTGCCAATTTGTCTCTGTGGGCAATGTAGTTTTGCAGGTGGTTATTAACCTGCCATTTTATTAGGAATATAGTCTTGATTCGTCAACGCACCATCAAAAATGTTATACGTGCTACCGGTGTTGGTTTGCATACGGGTAATAAGGTTTATCTTACTTTACGTCCAGCTGTGCCCGATACGGGGATTGTTTTTAGACGTGTCGATTTGGATCAACCGGTTGATGTGCACGCAAAAGCAGAAAACGTATGTGATACCAAATTATCTACCACCATCGGTGAAAATGGTGTGAAGATTTCAACGGTTGAGCATTTGTTATCGGCAATGGCGGGTCTTGGAATAGATAATGCCTATGTTGATGTGAGCGCAGACGAAGTACCGATTATGGATGGTAGCTCCGGTCCATTTGTGTTTTTATTACAATCTGCAGGCATAGTTGAGCAACAGGTAGCTAAACGTTTTATCCGCATTAAAAAAGAAATATTAGTAGAGGAAGACGGCAAATGGGCGAAGTTTGAACCATTTGAAGGATTTAAAGTTGATTTTACGATTGATTTTAATCATCCCGTATTTAACGGTGCGCCACAAAAAGCCGAAATTGATTTTTCTTCTACTTCATTCGTTAAAGAAGTCAGTCGTGCTCGTACATTTGGCTTTATGAGTGATTTTGAAAAATTACGTGAAAATAACTTAGCGCTGGGTGCGAGCTTAGATAATGCGATTGGAGTTGATGACTTCCGCGTTTTAAATGAAGATGGTTTGCGTTACCAGGATGAGTTTGTAAAGCATAAAATATTAGATGCGATTGGTGATCTATATTTATTGGGTCATAGTTTGATTGGTGCTTATTCGGGATACCGCTCTGGACACGCGCTGAATAATGCATTATTAAAGAGTTTAATTGCTCAACCCGATGCATGGGAAGAAGTGACATTTGAAGATGAAGAAGCGGTGTCGCCTATCTCCTATTCTAAGCCGGTGCATGCTTAGTTTATCGTAGTAACTAAATATTTTAATTTTTATAAAAAGGCTCTGATTGAATTCAGAGCCTTTTTTGTTTATTGGTCAAATAGTATTAGCGCGGCTATAGAGTCGAGTCTATGGGTTTTAGCGGGTTCTGGTTTTTTGGGACAGCCGTAAAAGTGCAGCTTGTAAATCGGGATCAGATACACTGTTAGCGGTTTGGGCAATTAATTTAGCGTTGCTTTCACTTAAGGTGCGAAAAATTGGGGGGGCTTCTTTGGTGACGCGTTTTTCGGGTGTTAACCTGAGAGTGACTCGGTTGAGTTTAATGCCCGCATGTTGGTGAAGGGCTTCTAATATAGTTTGGCTATACATGCGTAATCGAGTTTGCCATACCGGTGAGTCGGTTAAAATAACGAGTTGATTATCCCGTATATCGGCAACTTGCATGTGATTATGACAATCAACTGGCAGAGATATTTTTACCGCATGGTTAAGACGACTTAATTCCAGGGCTTTTTTTTTGAATCGCTGGCTCAGTTTTTCAGAAATATTGTGCATGGCGCATGGGCTCTAAAAGCTGTTTAAGTTCAATTTATAAGTCAAAAGCTTGTGATTTGTCTAGTTTATGTCAAAATCGTCGGTTCGAGTTAGTTATTTTATGTTTTAAGCTGTTATTATAGCTTTCGAACTATTATTGGTTTATAGGCTATTCTTAAGGTTATACATTACATTAAAGTTTTGATGCATGAATATAATATTATTAAGTAAATTCAGAGGTCGTCCCTGCCGGGTTCAAATAGGCAGCCCGGTACAGCTGATGATGTTATCTGTATTTGCGCTGCTTTTCTCTGGCGCGTTAGGTATGTTGGGTTATTGGGTTGGTCAGTCCCAAGCGTCTTCTTCAAGCGTTGTTTCAATTCAGAAAGAAATCAAACTACAACGACAGTTAATTGATCAAACCCGTTTTGATGCACGGGCAGATATTGATGCGCTTGCAGCAAGACTTGGTCAAATCCAAGCACATGCGATGCGCCTAAATGCTTTGGGGCAAAAGTTAGTTAGCATTGCAAAGCTCGATCGGGGAGAATTTAATTTTGAACAACCTCCCGGTTTAGGTGGTCCGGATGAACCGGACTTGCAGGAAATGGATTTTGGCAGTGAAATAGACTCAGTTATCGCCGAGTTGGAAGATCGTGAGCAGCAGCTGAGCGTGTTAGAAAATATATTAATAAGTAGCCATATGGAGGTTGAAGTCTTTCCCGCTGGCAGACCGATTAAGCGTGGCTGGATTTCTTCATACTATGGTACTCGCACTAATCCGTTTACCGGCAAACTTCAATTTCATAAGGGTATGGATTTCGCGGCTAAATCTGGCTCAAATGTGTTGGCGGTTGCGGGGGGTGTTGTAACCTGGTCCAGCAAGCGTTATGGCTATGGTAATTTAGTTGAAATCAATCATGGCAATGGTTATGTAACTCGTTATGGTCACAACAAAAGCAACTTAGTCGCGGTTGGCGACACAGTTAAAAAAGGTCAGGTCATTTCACTCATGGGTTCAACCGGGCGATCTACCGGTCCCCATGTGCATTTTGAAGTTATAAAAAATGGTCGTCAGATCGACCCTCAAAAATTCGTTCAGCGGCGCTGAAATATTCCAGCCCACTTCTGTGAGAACCTATATCTTCGTTGAAAAAATACTTACTTACATTTATAAGCTCGTATTTTTCGCCTTGATCTAGGTCATCACAGAAGCAACCTGAAACGTTTCAGGAGTAGCTAAATTTCGATAGACTTCACCTTCCATGTATCAGGAGATACCTTTTATATCTCAATTTAGCACTTACCCTATAATATTGTTTCAATTTATTCTCTGTTATATCGTTTCAACTTCAAAAATAATCTCAACATTTAATAAAACCTTAATTTATGCATTTTATATTCATTTATTTGTGTTCTTGCCCTTAAGCCAAAAGCCAATCTAAGGCATAATACAGCCTTTCTTTTTTAAGTAATATTGTAGTTATAAGGATTCACAATGCCATCCACCGTAATGCGAAAAATTTTTGGTAGTCGAAATGATCGACAGGTAAAAAAATATCGCAAAGTTGTAAAAAATATCAATGCACTTGAGCCAGAGCTAGAGGCTTTGAGCGATGAGCAGTTGGGTGCTAAAACCGCTGAATATCGTGAAAGATTTAAGCAGGGTGAATCACTTGATAACTTGCTACCTGAAGCATTTGCGACGGTTCGAGAAGCCAGTAGACGAGTGCTCGAAATGCGTCACTTTGATGTACAGTTGATTGGTGGTATTGTACTGCATAATGGTAATATTGCTGAAATGCGTACCGGTGAAGGTAAAACATTGGTAGCAACGCTGGCGGTTTATCTTAATGCTCTATCCTCTAAAGGCGTACACGTTATTACGGTAAATGATTATCTGGCACAACGTGATGCTAATTGGATGGGTAAGCTATATGCCTTTTTAGGATTAAGCACCGGTGTTGTTATTTCAGGCATGGAGCCGCTTGCTAAAAAGCAGGCTTACGAATCAGATATTACTTATGGCACTAACAATGAATTCGGTTTTGATTATTTACGCGACAATATGGCCTTTAGCCCTGATGAAAAAGTGCAGCGTGAATTAAATTTTGCAGTTATCGATGAGGTGGATTCAATACTCATTGATGAAGCTCGCACACCACTGATTATCTCAGGCCCAACTAATGACAACTCTGAGCTTTATGTAAAATTTAATGAATTAATAAAAGAGTTAGAGCAAGGCGAAGAAGCACTAACAAAAGAAGAAGAAGCAACTGGTGATTATACGGTTGATGAAAAAAATAAACAGGTTCATATAACTGAACAAGGGCACGAAAAAGTTGAACAGCTATTAATTCGTGAAGGCATACTTGATGAAAACGATAGTTTGTACAGTGCAACGAATATAAATTTAATTCATTATTTGACAGCATCAATCCGTGCCAATGTTTTGTTTCAAAAAGATGTTAGCTATATTGTTCAAGATGGAAAAATTGTCATTGTTGATGAGTTTACGGGCCGTACAATGGAAGGGCGCCGTTGGTCAGATGGTTTGCATCAGGCAATTGAAGCTAAAGAAGGTGTAAACATTGAAAGTGAAAATCAAACCTTAGCTTCTATCACATTCCAGAATTACTTCCGTCTTTATGACAAGCTATCAGGCATGACCGGTACTGCTGATACAGAAGCGTTTGAGTTTCAGTCAATTTATAGTCTTGAAGTGATGGTGATTCCGACTAACCTCAAAGTAGCACGTGTCGATCACGGTGACTTAATCTTTTTATCAGTTGAAGAAAAATTTAGTGCAATTGCTGAAGATGTTAAAGATTGTATTGAGCGCAAGCAGCCTGTATTAGTGGGCACGGCTTCTATTGAAGCCTCAGAGCATCTTTCTACATTGTTAGAAAAACTCAAAGTTAAACACAATGTTTTAAATGCTAAACAACATGAACGTGAAGCTACTATTATTGCCGAAGCGGGTATGCCTGGTGCCGTGACGATTGCAACAAATATGGCAGGTCGCGGTACGGATATAGTGCTGGGTGGTAACTTAGATATTGAGTTAGCTGGAAAAGGGGACATTTCAGGATCTGAAAAAGAAACCATTAAACAACAGTGGCAACAACGTCATGAAAGTGTTTTGGCCTCGGGTGGTTTGCATGTCATTGGCAGTGAACGACATGAATCGCGCCGTATTGATAATCAGCTACGGGGACGTTCAGGTCGTCAGGGTGATGCCGGATCTACACGTTTTTATCTGTCGTTACAAGATGATTTAATGCGAATTTTTGCGTCAGATAAAATGGCGGGTTTAATGAAAAAACTCGGTATGGAAGAGGGCGAAGCGATAGAACATCCGTGGGTGTCGCGTGCCATTGAAAATGCCCAGCGTAAAGTCGAAGGGCATAACTTTGATATTCGTAAGCAACTCCTGGAATATGATGATGTCGCGAACGATCAACGAAAAGTTGTATATCAACAACGCAATGAAATGATGACGGAAGATGATTTAAGTGAAGTCATTGAGTCAATTAGAGTAGATGTTGTTGACACCTTAGTCTCCAACTATGTGCCTGCTGGAACCTTAGAAGAGCAGTGGGATATTGAAGGTCTGGTAAAATCACTTGAAGAAGAAGTCGGTAAAAAATTCGATATACAGCTGTGGCTTGATGACGATGACCAGCTTAATGAGTATACCTTGCCAGAAAAAGTAAATGCTGAACTGATAAATATTTATAAAGAAAAAGAGGCGTTAATTGGTGAAAGCGAAATGCGTCGCTTTGAAAAATATGTGTTATTGCAAGTGCTAGATTCTCATTGGAAAGAGCATTTATCGGCAATGGATTATTTGCGTCAAAGTATTAATTTACGTGCGATGGCGCAAAAAAATCCAAAGCAAGAATATAAACGTGAATCGTTTGAAATGTTTACCGAAATGCTTGAGCAGATAAAACAGGAAGTTATTTCGACCTTATCTAAGGTTGAAATTCGCTCACAGGAAGAAATTGAAGAGTTAGAGCGTCAACAACAAATGCCAACAGAAATGAATTACGAGCATGCGGCATTACAAAATGATGTTGAATCATTGCCCGAAAATGAAGAGCAGCACCCGGACGGCAAAAAGCCATTTGTACGCCACGATAAAAAAATAGGTCGTAATGATCCTTGTTATTGTGGTTCGGGTAAAAAGTTTAAGCAATGTCACGGAAAATTAAGTTGAAATGTCAGTTAACCTAATTGAACCCGAAACACTTTTAGCCGTTGATGGTGTTCGCCTTGCATCTGTAGCAGCAGGAATTAAAAAAAATAATTCTAATGATTTAGTTTTAATAGAGCTAGCTGAAGGAAGCTATTGTTCTGCGGTTTTTACTCAAAATAAATTTTGTGCGGCACCTGTTGCGGTTGCCAAAAAACATCTAACATTAAATTCACCGCGTTATTTATTAATTAACTCGGGTAACGCAAATGCGGGCACCGGCGAACAGGGAATGAGTGACGCACTAGAAAGTTGTGCGTTAGTGGCCAATCAAGGTGGCTGTAAAGTCGAAGAAGTGCTGCCATTCTCTACCGGTGTGATTGGTGAAAATTTAACCTTAAATAAATTTGAAACAGCTATGCCTACACTTTATAGAAAGTTGTCTAAAGATAACTGGATAGAAGTGGGTCGCGGGATAATGACGACCGATACAAAGTTAAAAGGTATATCACGGCAAATTGAAATTCAGGGTAAGGCGATAACAGTAACCGGTCTTGCAAAAGGCGCGGGTATGATTCAGCCTAATATGGCAACCATGTTAAGCTACATTGCGACAGATGTCGCGATTGATAAAGATTTACTGCAGCAGTGTTTAAAACAGGCGGTTGAAATATCATTCAATTCGATTACGGTTGATAGTGATACCTCAACCAATGATGCCTGTGTTTTAGTGGCAACCGCAAAAGCCGGTAACATTGAAATAACTCAAACCGATACCGATTATAAAAAAATATTAAATGTAATTTGCGAGGTGTGCTTGTATCTAGCGCAAGCCATTATTCGTGATGCGGAGGGTGCGACAAAGTTTGTTGCAATGCAGGTGAATAGTGCGAACTCAATAAAAGATGCAAAACAGGTGGCTTATACTGTTGCACATTCACCACTAGTTAAAACTGCATTATTTGCCAATGACCCTAATTGGGGGCGTATTCTAGCAGCGGTTGGCCGTGCAGGTGTTGATTTTGATATAAATAAAATTCAAATTTATCTTGATGATGTTTGTATTGTTTCTAATGGCGGACGTGATGCGGCATATACAGAAGAGCAAGGGCAGAAGGTGATGAATCAATCTGAAATTACTATTCGTATCGAATTGTTAACGGGTGAACAATCAGCCTGTGTTTGGACGAGTGATTTATCATATGACTACGTTAAAATAAATGCTGAGTACCGTAGCTAACCCATCATAAATTTGCGTGTAAAAATATTTTACAAAACATATGCCAGAAATAGTTAAAGTTGCTGTTGCGCTAATTGTTAATCATAAAAATGAGATTCTGATTTCGTTTCGAGCGGATGATGTTCACCAAGGTGGGTTATGGGAGTTTCCCGGTGGAAAATTTGAAAAAACCGAATTAGCTTTAGATGCATTAAAACGAGAAATGCACGAAGAACTAAATATTGAAATAAATAGTGCTAGATTATTTAAAACAATACGTTATCAATACTCTGATAAAACCGTTGAGCTAAATATATTTAGAGTAGAGTCTTATACGGGTATTCCGGTTGGTGCGGAAAATCAGCCAATAAAGTGGCAGCCGGTTAAAGAATTAAACGCTGATGAATTTCCGGCTGCCAATCGTTCAATTATTCTCGCACTACAGTTGCCCGATAAATACATGATTACAGGCAACTATGAAAATCATCAGGATTTTTTTTGTAAGTTAGAAGCAAGCCTTAAAAAAGGCATAAGCCTGGTTCAGCTAAGAAGTAAAAAAATTTCAGCACAAGAGTATAAACAGCTGATTGATATCGCAAGCCCATTGTGTAAAAAATATTCTGCTATATTGTTGCTCAATACAAATGTAAACGTGTTTTCTAATAGTCAAGCAAGTGGCTTACACTTAAGTAGCCACTTGCTGAGTTCAATTAAAACACGACCGATTCCAAATGATTTTTTGTTATCAGTTTCCTGCCATACGAAAGTTGAAATTGTAAAAGCTAAAAAACTCAATGCTGATATCATTTTATTATCACCGGTGAAAAAAACTCAAAGCCACCCTGGGGTATTGGGTATAGGGTGGAAAAAATTCACACAAATTTCATTGGACCTAGATGTTCCGGTTTATGCATTAGGTGGCATGGCCGAGTCTGATCTAGGTGATGCTGAAAAAGCAGGAGCACAGGGTGTTGCCGCTATTTCGAGTTTTTGGGGTTAAGCATTGAAAGTATTTTTAATGTTTAGTGTTGTTCTTTTGCTTACTTACGGTGCAGGTTACTGGCTGAAAAAACAAAATAGCAGAAGCATTAAACAAAGCGTTAATTTTTCTAACTGCGATCCATCTAATGATGTATGCCAAATAAAAACCGACGACGTTACTTATAGCGTTAAGTTTAATAGTCCGCCATCAGCGCTTGTACCTTTTGAAGTTGACATAGAAGTGTTTGATAATTTTCCACAATCAATTGCAATTGTTTTTGATATGGACGGTATGGATATGGGGTTTAATGAGTATGTATTAGTTAAAAATGCTAATACTTGGCGGGCTAAAGTGATATTGCCCATTTGCTCATTAGGTAAAAAACAATGGATATTACGTGTGAAATTAAAATATGATAATGAGGAAAATATTACTCATTTTAAATTTGTTCAGTCACATATGAAATAAAAAATTTGTTTATTAATTTTTATAAAATACAGCAGGCTAATTTAAAGTCGATATCATTTTTGTCCTGCTCAGGGCGCAGTGCGAGATTTTCTGATTTTAAAAAGCGCACAGTAAAACGATGTTTTCCCGCGCTTATTTCTGGGAAAACGTTAGTATCTCTCGGTAAAATTACGCGTATCATTAAGCAGGTTAAATTGGCATCTAAACTTTTTTGATAAAAGCCGCCTTCAGCTTTTTCATCGATGGTGTCGGTGCTATCACGTATAACCTGCAGAATTAAATCAATGGCTTTATTGAGGGTGACAAAAGGTGAAAAGCATTCATGCAGTAATGCTGAGCGAGTTTCGAAAGGTTGATTGAGCCAGTGTGCGTATACCGGAAGGTCAAACTCGCATAAGCCGCCGGGCATATTTAAACGTTGGCGTATTGCATTGAGCAGTTCGTGTTGTTGCAGGTGTTGGCCGATAGTGCTGCCAATGCCGTGGAGTTCTTGCAGACATTGTTTTTGTTCATTAATAATGGCGTTGAGTTTGTCGTGATTAATGCCCGGTATTTCTACAAAAGATTGTAAATTAATATTCTGGCGCTCTAGCTCTTTGATCGTTTCACGTTTAATATCTCCACGACTCAACATGCTTAAAATATCAAGTATGACCTTTACTGCACCTAACGCATCCCAATCAGTTTTCTGGTTGATGTGTTGATGAAATTGATTAAACAAATGCTCCAGCCGTAAAAAAGTTCGGATATGTTCGTTTAAGGGTTGCTCAAAGATGAGTTGGTCTTGCATGTTTCGATTAGATGTTAATTTTAGATAAGCTATTTTGACATAAAAACAGTTTTAACATAAGTCCCTTGTATCAGTTACCATAAGCTTGTTGTTGGCTTAGGTCGGTGATTGGTTCATACATAGTTCTAAATACATTGAATGTAGCTTTTTTATCTGACTTTCTAAGATAGATAAACTTTTAGAATTATCAATAATGTCATCGGCTATGGCTATTCTATCTTGCCTAGATGCTTGTGATTTTATGATGGCTTTAATTTCATTTAAATTTCGCTGGTCTCGATCATGGGTGCGAGAAATTTGTAATTGTTCACTACAGTCAATTAATAGTACGCGCTCATAATGGTTTTGTTGGTGGGTCTCTAATAATAGAGGAATAGCGACAATGGCATAGCAGCAATTAAGCGTGCTTAATTTTTCTTTTACAGACTGCCTTATTTTAGGGTGGAGAATAGATTCTAAATGTTGCCGATGTTGTTCGTGTTTAAAAATTTTATTGGCTAATAGCTTTCGATTAAGTGAACCATCGGTTAATAAAATGTCGGATCCAAAGTAATCGACAATTTCTATTAATGCGGGTTGATGTGCTTGCACGAGTTCGCGAGAAATAATATCAGTGTCGATAACGGGAACATTAAGCTGAGTAAAAAAATTACAGACGGTGCTTTTTCCGCAGCCAATGCCTCCGGTTAAAGCGATTTTAATCATGTGTAAATATTAAGCCAAGACTGGTTTATTTCTGCACCCCAAATAAAAGCAATCCAGCCTGCGATAGCTAAATAAGGTCCAAAAGGAATCGGTGTGCCTTTTTCCTGTCGTTTCAGCAGTATCATTGAAATGCCGATAACTGCGCCTACTAACGATGACAATAAAATAATTTGTGGCAACATCTGCCAGCCCATCCATGCACCTAAGGCAGCCAGTAATTTAAAATCACCGTAACCCATGCCTTCTTTGCCGGTTAATAATTTAAATAGTTTGTAAATTGACCAGAGAATTAAATAACCACAGATAGCACCAAAAACGGATGATTCTAAATCAATGTAAATGTGATACGTGTTAATTAAAATACCTAGCCAAAGTAATGGCAAGGTTATGTTATCCGGTAAAAGTTGTGTTTTAGTGTCAATTATTGCGAGGGTAATTAATGCCCAGGTAAAAATTAAACCGAAAAGTGTTTCTAGACTAACGCCAAACTGAATCGCAATAAGAACTGAAAAAATAGCGGTTGCAGCTTCAACGATAGGGTATTGTGCAGAGATGTGTACGCCACAGGATGAGCACTTTCCGCGTAAAAAAAGATAACTGATTACTGGAATGTTTTCCCATGTTCGTATTTTATGCTGGCATTTTGGGCAGCTTGAATGTGGCTTCGATAAATTAAAAATATCTGTTTTATTGTTTTTGCTATCGAGTTCAAGCTCTAAATATTCTTTACACTCACTGCGCCATTCATTTTCAAGCATGATGGGTAATCGGTAAATGACAACATTTAAAAAACTGCCAACGGCAAGCCCCACAATGGTTACTATCGTAAAAAATAACCAGTTATTTGTTTCAAGTGCATAGAAAAATGATTCCATAAATTAAACAACAGAACCCATTTTGAAAATAGGTAAATACATAGCGACAACTAAACCACCCACGACAATAGCAAGAAAGACCATGATTGCTGGCTCTAGTAATGCCGTTAGGTTATCAACTGCGGCATCCACCTGTTCTTCGAAGTAGTCAGCAACTTTACTTAACATTTCATCAAGAGCACCGGACTCTTCACCAATGGCAACCATTTGTACTACCATATTTGGAAAGAGGTCTGGGAATTGGGAAAGACTGGATTGTAATTGTGAACCAGAAGAAATATCATCTTTAACTTGCAAAATTGCTTTTTGGTAGACGCTATTTCCAGATGCACCGGCGACAGAATCCATGGCTTCTACAAGCGGAACGCCCGCGGCAAACATGGTTGCTAATGTTCGTGAGAATCGGGCTACAGATGATTTCATGACTAGATCAGCTATAACAGGTAGTTTTAACATTGCCCTGTCTATCCATTCGCGAAATTTTCGTGAGCGTTTGAATGAGTTGATAAAGATAACGATTGTGCCAATGATTGTGCCAATAATAAAATACCACTGTTCAATAAATGCGTCTGAAATTGAAACTACAAAAGCGGTAAATGCGGGTAAGTCGGCACCAAAATCTTTAAACATATCAGCAAAAATTGGAACAACATAAAGCAATAAAATAGCGGTTACAATAAATGCGACGGCTAATACACTTAAAGGGTATGTCAAAGCGCCTTTTATTTTTTTCTTAAGGGCTTCGGTTTTTTCTTTATAGGTAGCTACTTTTTCAAGTAAAGTTTCAAGTGCGCCGGATTGCTCACCAGCGTCTACTAAATTACAAAATAAATCATCAAAATATAGAGGATGGTTTTTTAAGGCCTGTGCAAATGTGCCACCGGCTTCAACCTCGCCTTTAATGGCAAAAATTAATTCAGACATATTGGGGTTACTGTGACCTTGGCCCACTATATCAAATGATTGAACCAGAGGTACCCCTGCTTTCATCATGGTTGCCATCTGTCTGCTAAATACGGCAATATCTGCGGCAATAATAGGCTTGCCACTGCTCCCGAATAAGGGCTTAGCTTTTTTCTTTACTTTCTTTGGTAGTATTCCCTGCCGGCGTAATTCTGCTTTCACCAAGTCCGAGTTATTTGAGGTGGTTGAACCTTTGACTTTTTTGCCGTCTTTAGTGACTCCTTCCCAAATAAACGTATCTTTTTTTAATTTTTTTTGTTTAGCCATTGATTAGTCCTTAGTCACCCGGTTGATTTCTTCGAGGCTGGTTACACCGCTTTTTGTTTTTATAAGTGCTGATTTTCTTAAATCTGGAATGCCTTCTTTTTCTGCCTGATCGGCAATGTCAATGGCATTACCGCCAGACATAATAATTCTACCGATTTCTTCACTAATTGGTAATACCTGATAAATACCAACGCGACCTTTATAGCCCTTGTCGCAAAGATCACAACCCACTGCTTTATAAAGTTGCATTCCACTATCAATATCTTTTTGAGTAAAGCCTTCTTCAAGTAAGGCCTCTTTGGGAATTTTATCTTCAGCTTTACAGGTTTCGCAAAGTCTGCGCGCGAGGCGTTGAGCAATGATTAAATTGACAGCCGAGGCAATGTTAAATGGAGGAACACCCATGTTGACCAGTCTTGAAAGCGTTTGTGGAGCATCGTTGGTATGCAATGTGGACATAACCATGTGACCGGTTTGTGCTGCCTTCACTGCAATCTCAGCGGTTTCAAGATCACGTATTTCACCGACCATAATTATGTCAGGGTCCTGACGTAAAAACGCTTTAAGCGCAGATGAAAAATCCAGCCCAACTTTGGGGTTTACATTAACCTGATTAATACCTTCCAGATTAATTTCAACCGGGTCTTCAGCGGTTGAAATATTGGTATCTTCCGTATTTAAAATATTTAAGCCGGTATATAACGAAACGGTTTTGCCACTACCGGTGGGGCCAGTTACCAGTATCATGCCATAGGGATTCTCCAGTGCATTCATGTATAGCTCTTTCTGGTCAGGCTCATAACCCAGCATATCGATACCCAAAGATGCACTAGAGGGATCAAGAATCCGCAATACAATTTTTTCACCAAATAAAGTGGGGCAGGTGTTAACGCGAAAATCGATGGCTTTGTTTTTAGAGATGCGCATTTTTATACGTCCATCTTGTGGAATGCGTCTTTCAGCCGTGTCCATTCTCGACATAACTTTTATGCGCGCAGAGAGTCTACCCGCCATCGCAATCGGTGGCGAGGCGACTTCCCTTAAAACACCGTCAATACGCAATCGAACTCTAAAACGTTTTTCATAAGGTTCGAAGTGAATATCGGAAGCGCCTTTTTTGATGGCATCAAGTAACACTTTGTTTACAAATCGAACTACTGGTGTGTCATCTGCAGCGGAGTCATCGTCATCAGAGCTTACTTCTGCTTCAGTGTCTTCAAAATCCAGATCTTCAAGATCTTCGTCCAGTTCAGACATTCCGCTTTCTTCAACGGCATTTAATAATTTTTCAACGGCGTTATTAAGTTTGTCATATTCAACCAGTATGGCTTCAGTATTAATGCCGGTTTGAAATTTTATTTCATCGGTAGCGGTTAAATTGGTGGGGTCGGATATCGCAATGTAAAGACGATTACCTCGGCGATACAAAGGTAGAGCGTGATGTTTTTTGATGAGTTTGTTATCAACTAGACTTTTGGGTAGGCTGTCGGTGTCGATTGCATTTAAATCGAAAACAGGTAATCCAAATTCCAGTGACCCGGTAACAGCGATGGTTTTTGAATCAATTAATTTGTTTTCAACCAGAAACTGAGTAATCGATTGCTTTTTCTCAGCAGAGCCTTTTTGAGCATCAACTGCCTTTTCTTCAGAGATATGACCATTGAGAACGAGCTTGTTGAGTAAACCGCCTAATTTCATAGTTTAGCTTCTGCTGATAAGTTATTGTAAATTGTAATAATAACTTATTCTAGCAGATGCAAAAGATTTGCATAGAAACTATTTTGTGGTTTATACGTCAAAAATTATGGTTCTTAAGACATTATGCGATAATAAAATATGCCGGCAGCTATGATGCTTCAGATAAACTGTTCTATAAGCTTGCTTGCTAAATATTATGAATAGGACTTGTCTAGATGAAGTTTATAATGAAGGGTATGTTTATGACCTCTTTTTAGTGCTAGAGAGCTATTTAGTTTTACAAATCCGTTTTTAACAAATTGATTTATTTATAGTTATAGATGTTTAAAAAATGTAGGCTACTTTTTTATTTGCACTCAGAGGAGCTGTAGCGAGAAGGAACGCCAGTAACAGGTGAGGTTAAAACGCCTCCATAGCCCCTAGCTATTGCTGTAGTTGTTGAAGATGAAGCACATGCCCAGTCAATGTTACCTGTCAGCCCTGTAGTTAGTGCTGTTGGTGTTGTGCTTCCAACCATAATGATGGGAGATAAAGTAATTTGATTTGCACCTGTTAACTGTGGCAGTCCATTGACGGTCGCATCATAGGTTATCGTAATAACGCCAGAGTTGGCAATATTGATGTTAGTTACATATTTTGTTCTAGTAAAGTTAGGTGTATTAAACTCTAATGCTGCCGTCGCAACACCAACCATATCATTTGATATGTACCCGTTTAATACACCGCTTTTTGCACTTCCTGCTAGAATAATGCCTTCAGAAATTTTTGAACGCACAGTGTAATCTTGATACGCCGGTATTGCTATTGCTGATAATATTCCAATAATGGCAACAACAATCATTAGTTCTATTAGAGTAAACCCACTATGATTTTTTTTCATGTTACACCGCCACCGTCTAAATAATATAAGTTTTAAAAAAGATACAGTTTAGATTAGTTAAAAAAAGCCCACATTTTCAGGCGTGGGCTTTTTTGTTCAGGAATTTACTACCCTGCATTATCCAGATTACTTACACTCTGATGGAGAGTAACGAGCTGGTACACCATTTGCTGGAGAAGTAAGTACACCGTCATAGCCACGAGCTGTTGCGGTTGTAATTGCTGCGCTCGCACAAGCCCAGTCAATATTACCAGTTAAGCCAGTTACTAGTGCTGTAGGTGTAGTGTTATTTACATTTATGATTGGAGATAAAATAATTTGATCAGCACCATTTAGCTGCGGTAAACCATTTGCAGTTGAATCATAAGTGATGGTAATAATGCCTGTTGTAGCGAGGTCGATATCTGCTACATATTTTGTTCTGGTAAATCCATTATTAAATTCAGTTGAGCCGGCTGTAACACCAACCATGTCATTAGAATAATAACCATCAGTTACACCCACTTTAGCTGCAGAAGCTAAAACCAGGCCTTCAGTTACTTTCGAACGTACGGTGTAATCCTGATAAGCAGGAATCGCTACTGCAGCCAGAATACCGATGATTGCAACAACAATCATTAATTCAATAAGGGTAAAACCGTGTTGGACTTTTTTCATGGAAGTTCTCCGTTGTGTGTTATTCAGAAAGCATTTGCTACCTGAAGGGGTATAGCCAATAAAGCTTGTAAGCAAATACAGCATTAGCTATGCCAAAAATATTATATATTGATATTTCAACGAGTTATGTGAAATAGGTGGCGTTTTATGCCGTGTAATAATGTGACAATTCAGCACTTACATTGTCACAATGTGACAGTTTTGTATGGTTTAGTTAATAAAGTGCATAAATTTAAGTGAGTGTATTTTTGGTGCGTTGATATAGCAATATCGTTATGAGTGCTGAGAAAGCCATACTTGCAGAATTATTCTATGTGCAGCTTTTGCAGGCGATAGCGTAATTGGCGCAAACTTAGGCCTAGTTCTTTGGCGGCAGCGGTTTTGTTCCAACGGTGTTTTTCTAGTGCAGCCATAATGCTGTTTTTTTCCTGTTCGGCCAGATTAGCCGTGGGCTTGGCTGGGGACTTGGATGGATTTAGTTCGGTACTTGATGTGCTTATAGATGATTGAGATGTATCAGGTAAATGTAAATCACTCGCTTCGATGCGATTATTTTCAGCCAGTGTCATGGCTCTTTCTAAAATATTTTCGAGCTCACGAATATTACCGGGGAAGGTGTATTCTTGTAATAAGGATTGCGCTTGTGGGCTGATCGTTATTGAGTCGTTATCATTTTCGTTAGACAGCTTGGTAAGAAGAAAATCAATTAATAAGGGGATGTCATCTGCGCGGTCTCTGAGCGCCGGAATTTCCAGCTCAATCACATTAATTCTATAATATAGGTCTTCTCGAAAAGCGCCTTGTTTAACCAGCATACCTAAATTCTTGTGACTGGCGCTGAGAATGCGCACATCAATTTTTTGCTCCTGGTGCTCGCCAATCGTACGAATGGATTTTTCCTGAATAGCGCGCAGTAGCTTTACTTGCATGTTCAGAGGCAAGTCTGCAACTTCATCTAAAAATAATGTACCACCATCCGCCGCTTGAAATAAGCCGGTTTTATTTTGACTGGCGCCCGTGAAGCTGCCTTTTTTATGACCAAAAAATTCACTCTCCATTAGCTCGCTGGGAATGGCGCCGCAGTTAACTGGAATGAAAGGTTGTTGTGAGCGAGCCCCCGATTGATGAATCATTTTAGCGGCAAGTTCTTTGCCGCAACCCGATTCGCCATGAATAAATACGGGTGCCTGGCTACGAGCCAGCTTGTTTAGTTTAGTTCGCAGTGCAGTCACCGCACTGGAATTTCCCAAAATTTTATTATCATTACTTGTCTCAGTTATCTCAACGTTATTTTTGGGTAACTGCATGGCGCTATTAACAAGTCCGCGCAATACTTGTAAATCAATTGGTTTTGAAACGAAATCAAAAGCGCCTGCTTTTAAGGCCTTAACTGCGGATTCCATATTTCCGTAAGCAGTAATAACCGCAACGGGTAAGTTGGGATAATTTTGTTGAATATGTGAAACCAGTTCAATGCCATTGCCATCGGGTAAATTCATATCGGTTAGGCATAAGTCAAAGCTGGATTTTTCGAGTAGAGACTTAGCCTCCGTAAGCGTGTTAGCGGTTGCAGTACTGAGCCCCATTCTGTTTAAGGTGATTTCAGCTAACTGACACAGATCAGGTTCGTCATCTATGATAAGGGCTTTATTAATGGGGTTATTTTCCACGATTTTTTATAGAGTTTGCAGGCATTAATTGAATTGTACTATATTGTAGGTGGTTTTTTATAATTCTGATGAGGGGTTCGTGTGATTACAAGATTTAAGATGGCAGGTTTACATCTATTAGGTAGTAGCCTGGTTGTAGGTTTGTTTATGTGCATGGTTTATTTTATCTGGTACCCCTATCCATATTATATTTTTCATTCAGTAACCAGTGCAACCAAGCTGGTAGTCAGTGTTGATTTAATACTGGGGCCATTGTTGACTTTTGTGGTTTTCAATACGGCTAAACCATTAAAAGAATTGAAACGAGATTTATCAATAATAATTCTTGTGCAAATGTTAGCCCTCGCATGGGGTATTTATATTACGCATTCTGTTCGACCCATGTTTGCGGTTTATTTTAATGGTGAAGTGCATTCCATTACTAAAGTGAGTATCGATGAGAGTGGTTATGACGCATCCGTTAAAGAGCCCAGTGTATTTCAGCTCCCGAAGTTAGTTTATATTAATCGATTCAGTGCAGAAGAGTATAAATTAATATTGAAGAAGCAGATGCAAGGGAAGGTGCTAGGCATTGTTCTGCAAACGCACTTATATAGGAATGTTAACGATGCAGCCAAAAAAGATATGATATCTAGAGGCTTGAGTGAAAAACAACTAACGTTTAGTGAAGATAAAAAACAGAATCTAGCAGAGTTGTTAAATAAACATAAATATCAGTTTGATGAAGTGATTTTTTATCCGGTCAGTGCGGGGCCTTATAATCGTGTCGTGGTGATTGATAAAAAAACCATGACGGTGATAGATTTTCTGGATGTTTATGTTAAAAACTCAACGGAATATTAAAGCCTGTTATTGCGGCATTGCCGCTAAAAAGTGAATTCTAAAACAGCTGCCAGCCTGTTCGTTATTAATATAACGAATACGGCCCCGATTAGACTCAATGATTTCTTTGGTAATATAAAGTCCAAGGCCCGTGCCTTTAGGGGCCGTAGTATAAAATGGATCAAATATTAATGGTACAGTTTTTTTAGATATGCCTTTGCCGTTATCTATTACATCGAGAAAAGGTTGTTCATGGTCGCTATCAAATCCGCAACAAATTTTAATCTGAATTTTTTCAAAATCTAGTTCACTATGGTTAATGGCATTGGTGCATAAATTACACATCACCTGATTGAGGTGGCTTGAGTCAAATAAAATGGCTATATTTTCTTTAGATGTTTCAAGGTTGATTTGCTCAACCTGTAAATTATTGCTCTGTAAAAATTCTTCATAAAAATGCTTTAACCAGCTATTCAACTCGATAATTTCAGTATTACCTTTTTTAGAACGAGAGAGCTCTAAAACATTTTCAACCACTTTATCCAGCCTTCGCACCTGCGTGGTAATAATGCCGGTTAACTTCGTATCGGCTTCATCAAGTTTGGATTCTTGTAATAATTGTGCGGCGTGATTTATGGCGCTGAGTGGGTTGCGTATTTCGTGAGCAATACTGGCGGTGAGCCGCCCGAGTGAGGCTAGCTTAATTTGTTGGAAGCGCTGATTTAGCTGAGTGGCATCTTCTAAAAAAATCAGCGTATCGCCGGTGCGTTGTAATTTACGAAAGCCGGGCTGGATATCAGGCAGGCCATGTGCTTGAGGTATGGCTTTGTGGGGCATGCTGGGCTGCTCTTGCCATTCTAAAAAACGAAAATCTAAAGCCGGTAGTATATCTTCAAGTGATGGATTATCCTGTAATGAAATATTTCCCAGCAAGGCTTCAGCCGAGCTATTTGACATGCGGATATGGCCATCGTTACTCACCACTAAAATGCCGGTGCGCATGTTATGAATAATGTCTTCATTAAGAATTTCCAGATTAGCGATATCAGCTTTGCGCTCGGTCGCTAGCTTTTCAGATTCACGCGCACGCTTAGCTAATATTGAAGCTAAAAAACTGGTGCCAAAAAATACCAGCCCTAATAAGCCAACTCGGGAATATTCTGATGAATTGCTTACGCCCAGTGCCACGCTATAGGTTTGCTCACCCAGTACCGCTATGGCAGCTACTGCGGCAAATAAAAATGAATCTCGATCGCGTAAAAATGTGCCGGTGGCGGTGATGTTAATAATTAATAAAATACTCAGTGAGCTGCTTACCCCCCCGCTAAAGTGCGAGAGAAGTGTGATTAAAATAATATCACTGGCATTGCTGATAATAACTTGAGTTTCAAAAGACGGTTTATTTTTGAAGCCCATAAAAATAAAGATAAGGCTGCTAGCCAAAAGTGTGAGCGATGTGGCAAGAAAATTTTCGGTGTGTTCGCTACCTAAAAAACTCATCCACTCACTTTGATAAAATGCCGACAATATGCCAATAGCTAAAACCAGACGGTAAAAATTAAGCTGGTGAAGGGGCTTCCAGGTAAGGTGGGTACCGGGGTCTGCGGGAATAAAGTTGATTAAATTACGGGCGTTGGCGCTCAAGTTTATGGTTTCCAATCATTTAAGTGCTCGAGGCTGCAAAAAGCCTTTTCACCTTTAAATACAGCATCATCGCGGGGGACATAAGTTTGACATTGCAGGCATTGCACGGTGTCATCATGGGTAATGGGCTCTTTTGGAGCAGGCTTTTTTATGCGTTGCATAACGCCGCGGATGATTAATAAAATAATAATCACAAAAATAATAATTAAAACACTTTTAAACATCTGCGGTTATGGCCCCTATGTCTGGTAAAATGGTCTGCTAAGATTCAGTTTTCTAATTATAACCATTCTAAACTAAAACAGACATTATGACCGAAGCCGTACAACTTTGCCTAATTCAAGATCGTTTTTTGGTGGGCGATATTAAAGCCAATACCCGTAAAATTCTATCCTTATCATCACAAGCTAAACAGGCCGGTGCGGATATTGCGGTCTTTCCCGAGCTTGCATTAAGTGGTTATCCGCCGGAAGACCTGTTAATGCGGCAGGGTTTTATCCGTCAGATTGAAGATGGCATTGCAGAAATTGCCAGAAACACAGTCAACATAATCATCGTGTTCGGGGCACCCCGGCTACATCAGCACGAATTATTTAATGCCGCGGTGGTTTGCGCCAATGGCGAAGTGGTGGGGGAGTATCATAAATATAGTCTGCCCAATTACGCGGTGTTCGATGAGAAGCGCTATTTTCAAGCGGGTAATCAATCGCTGGTTATTGAGTGCAAACAGCAAAAAATCGGTATCGTGATTTGTGAAGATGCCTGGTTTGATGAGCCAATGCAGAAGGCTCAAGCCGCGGGTGCACAGGCTATTGTGATTTTAAATGCCTCGCCTTATCACCGCAATAAACATCAGCAGCGCGTGGATATGCTGAAAACACGTCAGCAAAAAACACCCCTGCCAATGTTTTACTTAAATATTGTGGGCGGCCAGGATGAGCTGGTATTTGATGGTGACTCATTAGTGATGAACACCCAATCCGAGTTGGTGGGCCGTGGCCCTGAATTTGATGCGGCATTGCTGCACTATCAATTGCATGCTGATCAAAGTATCACCGCTGTCGAAACAGCGCTTTATCAACCCTCGAGTGAACTTGCCAGTTTATACAAGGCGCTGGTTATCGCGGTGCGCGATTATGTCACCGGCAATGGTTTTGATGGTGTGGTGATCGGCTTATCCGGTGGTGTTGATTCTGCACTCACCCTCGCGATTGCCGCCGATGCACTGGGTGGCGAGCAGGTGCATGCAGTAATGATGCCCTCGCGCTACACCGCCCAAATGAGCCTCGATGATGCGGCGGCACAGGCTGAAATCATGGGTGTGGATTACAAAACCATCTCTATCGAACCAACGTTTCAAAGTTTTTTAGACACCCTGAAAGACGAGTTTGCCGGCACAGCCGTTGACACCACCGAAGAGAATATTCAGGCACGTTGTCGCGGGGTGATTTTAATGGCGCTGTCTAACAAGTTGGGTCGGATGGTGCTCACCACCGGCAATAAAAGTGAAATGGCGGTGGGTTACAGCACATTATACGGCGACATGGCTGGTGGCTTTGCACCGCTTAAAGATGTCGAAAAACAATTAGTGTATGCCCTGTGTGACTATCGCAACTCGGTGAGTGCAGTTATTCCGCAGCGCGTGCTTGATCGGCCTCCCTCGGCTGAGCTGCGCCCCGATCAGCAAGATCAGGACAGCCTGCCGGATTACGATATCCTCGATGCAATAATAAGAATGAGCGTAGAAGAAGATATGCCGCGCCAGCAAATTATTGCCGCCGGTTATGACGAGCAGGTAGTGAATAAAGTGCTGCGCATGGTGCAAATTAATGAATACAAGCGTCGCCAGGCCCCGCCGGGAGTGAAAATTACCCAGCGTGCATTTGGGCGGGATCGGCGTTATCCGATAACCTCGGGATATCGGCGAGGTTGAATATTGCGGGATTAAATACTAAAAGTTATGCAGAGTTATTATTAAGGCGCACTTAATGTGTTATCGTCACTACCCGCTACCTTTTCAATAACCGGATTCGCATCCAGCACCGACTGGGCATCGGCGGCCAAATCATTTAATCCCAATTCTTTATAAGCCGTTATCATAATCGCTAAAGCATCCCGGCTGGCCGGCGTGGTGGGGTAGGTTTCTAAAACCGACTGCCCACGCTTAACCGCAGCCAGCCAAGCTTTGCGCTTAATATAGTAGCGTGCGGCGTGTAGCTCGGCTTCAGCCATTTTGTTGCGCAGAAAAAGCATATGTTGATATGAATCGGGAGCATATTTACTATCGGGGTAACGCTCGACTAAAGTTGAAAAACTTCGTAAAGCATCGTCCATAGATTTGTTATCATGCAGCGAAATGTCGCGGGTGAACAGGCCATCCATAAAGCCACTACCGCGATTAAAATCAGCAAGACCTTTTAAATACCAGGCATAGGCCACATTGGGGTCGCGGGGGTTGAGGCGAATAAAACGATCGGCGGCGGCAATAGCCGACTCGGGCTCATCGAATTTGTAATAGGCATAGGCCACATCAAGTTGAGCCTGGCGGGCATACGGGCTGAACGGGAAGCGTGCTTCTAAGTTTTCAAGATGTTTAATCGCCTCTTCGAATGCGCCTGACTCTAATGCCATAGTAGATTCATCGTAAAATTCGAGGGCACTCCAATCGGCATAGGGATCAGATTTAACGTCATCATCGCTGCAAGCCATGAGAAACAAAGATAAAATAAGGGCAGAAAGTAATCGAATCATATTTAAGTGTATCGTGAAATTTAGAGTAAATAGTTTAGGGTTAAACAAATTATGTTTAAAAAAGTTTTGGCATTATACAAGAGAAGTCGTCTATGTCCGATGGGTTAAACCATGAAATTGTAAAAATATCCATTCCGCTTGAGTTTGCCTCGCAACGCTTAGATACAGTGTTGGTGAAAATGTTCCCGGATTACTCCCGCAGTCGTCTGCAACAGTGGATTAAAGCTGAGCGGGTTTGGCTCGACGGGGCTACCCCGCGCGCCAAAGATAAAGTTATTGGTGGTGAAATGTTAGAGCTGCATATCGAGCATGAGAACCTTGACGAAAGTGTGCTGGCGCAGGATATCCCGTTGGATATCATTTACGAAGACGATACCATTATAGTGGTCAATAAACCCGTTGGGCTAGTGGTGCACCCCGCCGCTGGTCATCCGGATGGCACCTTGCAAAACGGTTTGTTATATCACTGCGAGTCTCTGCACGAAGTGCCGCGCTCGGGCATTGTACACCGGCTGGATAAAGACACCTCGGGTTTACTAGTAGTGGCGAAAACTCTTAAGGCCCACAAAATATTAGTTGAGCAGTTACAGGCGCGCACCGTGCATCGCGAATATCAGGCGATTGTATTTGGCGTGTTGAGCGCCGGCAATACCATTAATATCGGCATTGGTCGTCACGGCCGCGACCGTAAAAAAATGGCGGTAAAGCCCGAGGGTAAACAGGCGATTACACATTTTCGAGTGATTGATCGTTATCGCGGTCATACCCGCATTAAAGTCAATTTAGAAACCGGTCGCACCCATCAAATCCGCGTACACATGGCTTATGTCAAGCATCCACTAGTGGGGGACCCAACCTACGGCGGTCGATTGCAGTTGCCTCAGGGCTGTAGCGATGAGTTAAAAAAAATGCTACGTGGTTTTGGTCGACAGGCATTACATGCGCGTAAGTTAGGTTTAGATCACCCCGAAACGGGCCGGCACATGGAGTGGCAGGCACCGCTGCCCGAAGATATGAAAGCGTTAATTGCGGTGCTGGAGTCAGACATTGAACAACTCGTCGAAGACGATGAATATTTAATGGATGATTTACCCGATGAGTATACGGATGAGTATTGATTTTAATAATGCAGTGGTGGCTTAATTGGCGAGTCATATTATTACGCCAGATTGGCCAGCTGCAAGTCGTATTCATGCATTTAGTACCACTCGAAATTCAACTCCAAATGGTTCTGATGAAAATATTGGGAACTTTGATAGTTTTAATTTAGCGCTGCATGTTGACGATGATGCGCAAAAGGTTAAAGCTAATCGGCAGCATTTAGTTGAACAACTTAACCTCCCCCGTGAACCCCTGTGGCTAAATCAGGTGCATGGTCATCGGGTAGTGAATGCAGCGCAATTTTCAAATACACTACCCGCTGCAGATGCCTCTTTCAGCGATCAGCCCAATCACATTTGTACTGTAATGAGCGCCGATTGCTTACCCCTGTTATTTTGTAATCGCAAAGGCAATAAGGTAGCCGCCGCCCATGCAGGCTGGCGCGGATTGGCCGATGGTGTGATTGAAAATACGGCTGCCAGTTTAAATGAAAGTCCCCATAGAATTTTGGTATGGCTTGGGCCAGCCATTGGGCCACAGTCATTTGAAGTGGGAGAGGAGGTGCGTGATGTTTTTATAAAAGCGTTGCCTGCATCGGTTGATGCCTTTGTGCAAAATCGTAGCGGACATTTTTTGGCGGATATTTATAAACTCGCACGCTTGCGTTTAAAAGCGATAGGCATAGAGACGGTGTACGGTGGAGAGTATTGTACCTTTAGTGATACAAATCAATTTTATTCTTATCGCAGAGATGCTAAAACCGGAAGGCAGGCGAGTTTGATTTTTTTTGAGTAAAGTTAAAAGCATTTACTGAAAATAAACGCAAAGATACGCAAATAAAAAACAAGGTTTTAAATTATATGTTTTGTTTATTCACGGCAAGTATTTTCATAATTAATTAAAACGGAGAAACAAATGAAATGGTCAGTATTAACTTTGGTTGGCGCAGATCAATCGGGCATCGTCGCTACCGTTACCGACACATTATATCAACAGGGTTGTAGTTTGGCGCAGGCATCAATGATGCAACTGGGTGCCAACTTTGCAATTATGTTGCGCGTTTCCCATGATGAAAACAAAAATCTGAAAGAGATTTTAAGCACTATCTGTACTCGCTTAAATTTACATTTACACATTGATGAAGATGTTTCTCAAGTGACAGAAAATATTGAACCGAATGTACAGGTAACCGTTTATGGTGCAGACCGAAGTGGCATTGTCGCGCAGGTAACTTCTGTATTGGCACAAGCCGGTTTAAATATTATTGACCTGGAAACCGATGTGGCGGGCAGCAAAGATAAGCCGATTTATATTATGAGCTTAGAGGGGGTAGCTGAAAAAGGTATTGATGTTTTACAAGCTGCAATCAAATCATTGAGCTCAGATATTGAAGTTAATATCGATGAAATAAATACACTAAGGGGTTAGGGTTTAATGGAAATTTTGATCTACCCCGATCAACGCTTAAAACAATTATCACAAAGTGTTGAAAATATTGATAAAGAAATTTTAGACTTTATCGACGAGCTGGAACAAACCCGTTTAGCCGGGCCGGGGGCAGTGGGTATTGCGGCACCGCAGGTGGACATGCTTAAACGTGTGGTGATTGTTGATGTGTCGAATATGCGTAAACCGGTGGATAATCACGGCCACATGATAATGATTAACCCGGAAATCACCGAGTGGAACGGCATGGCTATGGGGCGCGAAGGTTGTTTGTCGGTACCAGACTTTACCGGTAATGTAATTCGAGCAGAAAAAATAAAACTGCGCTACACCGATGCAAAGGGTAAGGATACTGAAATAGAATCCAGCGGTTTTGAAGCGCGTGCCATTCAGCATGAAATGGATCATTTAGATGGTTTATTGTTTTTAGATCGATTAGTAAGCCGACGCAGTGATTTATTTAAGCGTAAAAACTATAAAAAATAATTTTTAATCATCATTAAAAAGCTTATTCGAGAATCACATATTTGATAATAATCATCTATCATTAATGTAATAAGTTACCCAATTAAAATTATTAATAATAAATGTATGCCTAAGGGAATCAAGCTTGATACACAAAAGTCAAATGCACTGGCTATAAGCTTGTGTAGTATTGGCATGTGTGATTATTGCCTGCCTCCATCTCCGAGCCTGAGTTTTTCTAACTCGTGGGCTAAAATTTTGGGTTATAAACCGGCCGATATTCCTTCAGCAGAAATCTTTCAAAGTTGGTGGGGTCAGCAGCTTCACCCCAATGATCATGCGCGTGTAATTAGCCTTTTTAATAAACTTTACTCTGGAGAATTAAAAAAACTCAGCTGCAGCTTACGCATTAAGCGCAGGCAAGGAGACTGGTGTGAAGTTGAGATGTTTGCCAGCGTCATCAAACGAGATGATAAAGGTTGGGCACAACATGTGTTTACAGTTATGCGGGATATGGCCGAAAGTGAAAATCGATATAAACGCATAGTAGAAAATTTAAACGAAGGTATTTGGGTTATCGATCGTTACAATAATATTCGGTTTGTAAATCAGGCTTTGGCTGATATGTTGGGTTACAGTGTAGAGGACATGTTAGGTCGTTCGGTTTTTGATTTTGAAAACAACAGTAATCAGAATATTTTAAAACAACAACTCGCAGATAGGAAAAAAGGCAGAAGCAGTGTTTATGAAATAGAAGTATTACATAAAAAAGGCCATGCGATTTTAATACAAGTTGAGTCAGCTCCGTTTTTAGATAATCAAAAAATGTTTGATGGTGTTGTTGAAGGCATCAAAGATATGACCGATATTCGCAATCAGCAATTAAAACTAAAAATGCTGTCGTCGGCGGTTGAGCAAAGCGGCTCAATGGTATTAATTACCAATAAAGATGCAAAAATTGAATATGCCAACCCTAAGCTTTGTGCAGTTACAGGTTATAACAAAGATGAGATTGTAAATTTAAATGCACGTATTTTTCAGCCAGAAGATATCGATATAGAAGAGGTCAACGAAGTATGGGAAAAAATAAATAATGGCGAAGAATGGCAGGGCGAAATGCAACTGCGAAAAAAACATGATGGAAAAATATGGGTGCTGATGTCTATCTCTTCAATTTCAAATGAGCAAGATGATATTACGCATTTTGTCACTGTGTTTGAAGATGTTTCACAATTAAAAGAAGCACATATTCGTATGGAGGAGTTGGCTTATGTTGATAGTTTAACCGGTTTAGCCAATCGGGTTTTATTTCGTGACCGACTCGAACAAGTTTTAAAAGGCATGCAACGCACGGGCACGAGTGCGGCATTGCTGTATTTAGATTTAGATGAATTTAAACGTATCAATGATTCTATGGGACATGATGTGGGTGATGCGGTGTTAATGAAAGTGGCAGAAACATTACGCCAGTGTGTGCGTTATCAGGATACGGTTGCGCGTATGGGTGGTGATGAGTTTGTTATTTTATTAACCGATATTGGCGGCATGTCCGGGGCTTCGGCGGTGGCCAGAAAAATAATACAAACCATGTCTGAACCGGTGCATTTGTTAAAAAATGAGATATTAATTTCACCCAGTATCGGTATTACGCTCGCACCGATGGATAGTTTAAATGCGGATATTTTATTAAAAAATGCTGACATGGCAATGTATAAAGCAAAGTCATCGGGCAGAAATAACTATCAGTTTTTCACAGAAGAAATGAATACACAAATTGTTGATCATTTACAAATTGAAAATGATTTAAGGCAGGCGATTGAACGCGATGAGTTGTATGTTATGTATCAACCAAAGTGCGATATAAAAACGAAAAAAATCGTAGGTGTTGAGGCCTTAATTCGTTGGAATCATTCAACTAAAGGTGAATTGTCACCCGAGTATTTTATCCCCATTGCCGAAACCGCAGGCTTAATGGTGAAACTTGGAAAATGGGTATTAAGAACCGCCTGTAAAGAAATTAAAAAAATTGAAGCCCAAGGCTTGCCGGATATAGAATTGGCAGTGAATTTGTCGACACGCCAATTTCGTGACCCTTATCTAATTGAGACGGTACAAAACGTATTGGCAGAAACCAATTTTAAAGCACTCAAATTAGATCTGGAAATAACCGAAACTACATTGATGGAACAAATTGACCATGCGGTGGATTTGCTTGATCAAATAAAATCTCTGGGAATATCATTAACTATAGATGATTTTGGCACGGGTTATTCATCATTAAATTATTTAAAACGCTTACCGATTGATACCCTAAAAATAGATAAAGATTTTATTAGCGATATCCCAAACGATAAAGATGATATGGAGATTTCTGCGGCAGTTATTGCAATGGCACATAAGTTGGGTTTAACAGTAGTGGCCGAAGGGGTGTCAACAAAAGAGCAATGGGCGTTTTTAGAAAAAAACAAATGTGATATTGCACAGGGTTATTTGATGGGCAGGCCGATGCTAACGGGTGAGTTAATAAGAAAATTCACTCAAAGAAATATTAGTTGAGAATTTTTATGAGCAGGGTTATATAAAAATATTTTTCCTTATGCAAATGTTCGAAAATGATAATTATGTTTCGTGAAAAGGCTTTTAGATAATTTTAATTTTTCCTTGAAAAAAAACTATCTACCCATACTTATTAAGTAATAGAAAATATTATGAGGCATAGCCATGAGAATGGATCGATTAACCAGCAAATTTCAAACCGCACTATCCGAAGCGCAATCTCTTGCGGTCGGGCGTGATCACCAGTTTATAGAGCCTGAGCACCTGATGCTAGCCTTGCTTGATCAGGATGGTGGCTCGGTGCGTCATTTATTAAGTATGAGCAATGTTAATGTAAATGGTTTGCGCTCAAAGCTCGGTGAAGCCATTGAACGTTTGTCTCAAGTGGAAGGCAATGCCGGTGATGTGCACCTGTCGAATGATCTTGGGCGGTTATTAAATGTCACCGATAAGCTGGCACAAAAACGTAAGGATGATTATATTTCCAGCGAATTATTTGTGCTGGCCGCGATTGAAGAAAAGTCTCGCATTGGTGATATTTTACGTGAGTTTGGAGCGGATAAAAAGGCACTGGAAACGGCTATTGAAAAAGTGCGCGGGGGTCAGAGCGTTAACGATCCGAATGCGGAAGACCAACGTCAGGCTTTAGAAAAATATACGGTTGATGTTACCGAACGTGCAGAGCAAGGCAAGCTTGACCCAGTGATTGGACGCGATGAAGAAATTCGAAGAACCATTCAAGTATTACAACGGCGTACAAAAAACAATCCGGTTTTAATCGGTGAACCCGGTGTTGGAAAAACCGCCATTGTTGAAGGTTTAGCGCAACGCATTGTAAATGGCGAAGTGCCCGACGGTATTAAGGGTAAGCGTTTATTGTCATTAGATTTAGCGGCGCTAATTGCCGGTGCAAAATTTCGCGGTGAATTTGAAGAGCGTTTAAAGGCGGTATTAAATGATCTGGCAAAACAAGAAGGTCAGGTGATTTTATTTATTGATGAAATTCATACAATGGTTGGTGCAGGAAAATCTGAAGGCGCAATGGATGCGGGAAATATGTTAAAGCCAGCACTTGCGCGTGGTGAATTACATTGTGTGGGTGCAACGACTTTAGATGAATATAAAAAATATATTGAAAAAGATGCGGCGCTAGAAAGGCGCTTTCAAAAGGTTTTAGTTGAAGAGCCAACGGTGGAAGATACCATTGCGATTTTGCGTGGCTTAAAAGAGCGTTACGAAGTACATCATGGCGTAGACATTACTGACCCAGCAATTGTGTCGGCGGCGGTGTTGTCACATCGTTATGTAACCGATCGTCAATTACCGGATAAAGCTATTGATTTAATTGATGAAGCAGCCAGCCGAATTCGCATGGAAATTGATTCGAAACCGGAAGTAATGGATCGTTTAGAGCGCCGCTTAATTCAATTAAAAATTGAACGCGAAGCGCTTACCAAAGAAGATGATCGTGCATCGCGGGATCGCTTGTTAAAACTGCAAGATGAAATTGATGTTTTAGAGCAGGAGTATCAGGAACTCGATGAAGTTTGGGTGTCTGAAAAAGCCGCGTTGCATGGCAGTGCCACAATAAAAGAAAAGTTAGAGCAAGCACGATTGGAATTAGAAACTGCCAATCGCGCCAATGATTTAACTCGCATGTCCGAATTACAATATGGGCGCATTCCCGAATTAGAAAAAGAGTTAGACATGGCATCGCAAGCTGAAATGCAAGAGATGACGTTGTTGCGTAATCGCGTAACCGAAGAAGAAATTGCCGAAGTGGTTTCCCGTGCAACCGGTATTCCGGTTGCAAAAATGATGGAGGGTGAAAAAGAAAAACTGTTGAGTATGGAAGATAACTTAAGCAAACGGGTAGTGGGTCAGGATGAAGCCGTTAAATCGGTTTCAAATGCAATTCGCCGATCCCGTGCGGGTTTGTCAGAGCCTAATCGACCCAATGGTTCGTTTTTATTTTTGGGCCCAACCGGTGTCGGTAAAACTGAATTAACGAAAGCCCTGGCAAAATTTTTATTTGATACCGAAGAAGCGATGGTGCGTATTGATATGTCAGAGTTTATGGAAAAACATTCGGTGGCAAAACTCATCGGTGCGCCACCGGGTTATGTGGGCTATGAAGAAGGGGGGTATTTAACCGAAGCGGTTAGGCGCAAACCTTATTCAGTGATTTTGTTGGATGAAATTGAAAAAGCTCATCCCGATGTATTTAATATTTTATTACAGGTGCTCGATGATGGGCGTTTAACCGATGGTCAGGGACGCACGGTTGATTTTCGAAATACGGTTATTATTATGACGTCGAATTTAGGTTCGCAACATATACAGGAGTTTACTGAAAAAGGTGATTTCGATGGTATGAAAGCCGCAGTAATGGAAGTGGTGGGTGAGCATTTTCGGCCGGAGTTTATCAACCGTGTAGATGAATCGGTAGTGTTTCATACTCTGGGGCGTGAGCAGATTCGCTCGATCACTGAAATTCAAATTGCAAATTTACATCAGCGCTTACAAGATAAAGATTTGGACTTACAATTGAGTGAAGTGGCATTGGATAAACTCGGTGAAGCAGGATTTGATCCAGTGTATGGTGCAAGGCCATTGAAGCGAGCTATTCAACAGCAATTGGAGAACGCTTTAGCACAGCGATTGTTGCAGGGTGACTTTGTTGCAGGTGATATTATTAAGGTGGATGTTAACGAAGGCGAGCTGATTTTTAATCGAGGCTAATAGAGAAGAGTTTTTCATTAATGAAAGCAAACTGCCAAATATGATTTTAATAGCAGTTTGCTTTCATCGGCTTAGAAATGGGTTTTTATTTTATAGCTCGTAACGCTCATTTTTATTAAAGTTTTTAGTGATGTATAACACTGCATCGTCAACCGCTTTTTTAACTTCATCCATCATCTGAGCTCGCTCATCCGATTCTAAGTAAAATGCCATATCGATTTCATGGCGCATATAACGTGAAGGCAATTTGGTGAGTGCGTAGCAGGCTACATCCAGAAAAAAATCAGTGCTCTGATCAGTATGATGGGGGATGATTTCAGCTTGCAGGTAGTCTATTACTAGATGTTCATAGAAATTGTGTATGCTGGTAAAGTCCATAAAATTTTCCCAATAACATTAGTGAAACATTGGCGGAATATTAGTTAGAAGACTGTTTTAGTATAGTAGAGCTAATAATTATTTTCATCTGTATCAGCAGTATTGTCTACTACTTCCCGAATATATTTAAATATTTGTCGATAGGCGGCAGGGGGCTTATTGTTTTTCTTTTCTTTTATGGCGTTACGCACCAGTTGTCGTAAATGACTTCGATCGGCGTGAGGGTATTGCTCTAAAAAATCATTGATACTTTTATCGCCATTCTCAATAATCGAGTCACGCCATTTTTCCATGCGTTTAAAATCGGCGTTGTAAATATCATGCTTGTGTAGCACACGTTCAACTTGTGCTGCCAGGGTTTCATCATCACTCCCCCGCATTACTTTGGCAATAAAGTGTTTTTGGCGTTTCAGTGCGCTGTGAGATTTTATGCGCTGGGCTTCTTCAATGGCGCTGCGCAAATCATCGTCCATATTAATTTGGGCGAGTTCATCTTTATTGAGGGTGATCATTTTTTCACTCAGCGTCAGTACTTCGTCACACTCTCTTTTGCGCTGGCTTTTGCTCACCCAGTTATCATCATCTTCGTTTATGTTGGTCATATTTATTTCAGTTTTAGTTGGGTTAGTTGCATGCGAACGTTTAAATCATTATTTTTATACTGTTCAATTATAAGCGGTAAAAAATATTGAGTTTTAGATAGCCAGACATAAGACATGCGATTGCTATCTTCTTTTATTATTTTTACTTTTACAGCGGGTAGTGGTTTATTGTGGTACTCAACCGATGTGTCTGTTAATACAGTATAGGTGTATTTATTGATTTGGCCTTTATCAGTAATAAAAAAACTATTGCTGTTTCTGTTGGGGTTAAGCTGAAAATCACTGCTGATGAGCAACAGTAATAATTGCCGGGACCAGACTTTTTTATTGGTTGTTAAAGAATAGCTTTTATATTTGTAGCTACCTTCAATTAAGGTTTCATCTGTTTTTAATGATTTAAATTCAATATGCTGATTTTTTTTATGGTCTTTTTCCTGAACAAAATTAAAACTTTGTTGTTGTGGAAAAGTGAGCGCCATATTTTCAGGCCAGCTTAATAAACTGAGCTCGGTTGGAGCGGCACTAAAAAAAAATGTCGCGATACCTTTGGCTTCGGCAATGGATGAATAGTGAATAATTCCATCGTGATAGTCTAAGGTGTTTTTCATTTCGCCTACGTCAGTATTATATTTCTCTATCTGATAGATGCTTTGATGGTTAGGGGGTAATTTAAATTTTGGCTGGGGATTAGCATCAGACAAGTTTGCCGCCTGACTATGAAAAATCACTAACCATAAAACAATGTTTAGTATAGAGTTCATCAAAGGATGAGTTGATTGTCGATCCATTTGGCCGGACTTTCCAGTGCTTGTTTATTTAAATAAATTTGTTGATCGATTATCTGTAACTGTTGTTGTGCTATCCATTCAATCACCATCGGGTAAATAATATGCTCTTGCTGGTGAACGCGTTGTTGTAATGTTTCTGCGGTGTCGTTTTTAGTGACCTCAATTATAGCCTGTAAGACCCGCGGCCCGCCATCGAGTTCATTGTTAACAAAATGCACGGTGACGCCATGTTGTTTAACCCCCGCGTCAATAGCGCGCTGGTGAGTGTTTAAACCTTTAAATTCAGGCAGCAGTGACGGGTGTATATTCAACATGCGGTCATTAAAGTGCGTAATAAAATCATCGCTGAGAATTCGCATAAAACCGGCGAGAATTATTAAGTCAGGCTGGTACTGATCAATTTCCTGAATCAGTTGTTGGTCAAATGCTTCGCGGCTGGCAAAGTTTTTATGGTTAAGGGTAATGGCGGGAATATTGGCCGTTATTGCGCGTTGCAAGCCTTTTACATTCGGGCGATTACTGATCACCGCCTTAATATTAGCGTGCAGTTTGTTGACACCAATCGCATCAATAATAGCTTGTAAATTGGAGCCGCTACCGGAGATAAGTACGACGAGATTTAAACGGGGTGTGGTCATAAAGCTTAAAGTTTAATTGTTTTTGTTATTTCTGCGTAGATAGAAATTTAGTGACGTTGTTCAGTGTAAGGCACTGGATACCTGCGTTCGCTGGTATGACGGAGTAATAGGGTTAACCAGCTGTAGTTTGACTTGCTGAATGAGGCTATTCAATCAGCACATCAGCCTCGCCATTTGAGCTGGTAATTTCACCTAACTTAAAGGCGTTTTCGCCGGCTTTATTTAGCACTTCAATTGCCGTGTCCGTGTCTTCTTCATTTATTACTAGCACCATGCCAATACCGCAGTTAAAGGTGCGATACATTTCTAAATCTGCAATATTGCCCTGTTGTTGTAGCCATTTAAATACCTCGGGTAATTCCCAGCTATTTACATCAATTTGTGCGCGGGTGTTTTCCGGCATGACCCGTGGCAGATTTTCGGTTAAACCGCCGCCGGTAATGTGGGACATGGCGTGAATATCAATTTGCTCGAGCAGGGCGTGAATGCTTTTTACATAAATGCGGGTAGGGGCCAGTAAGGCTTCGCCCAGGGTTTGCTCACCGCAGGGTTCACTTAAATCTGCATTGCTAACTTCCAGCACTTTGCGAATTAATGAGTAGCCATTAGAGTGCGGGCCAGATGAGGCGATGCCAATTAGCACATTGCCGGCTTCGACTTTGCTGCTGTCGATAATTTGATCTTTTTCGACGATGCCGACACAGAAGCCGGCTAAATCATAGTCGCCTTCACTGTACATACCGGGCATTTCGGCGGTTTCTCCACCGGTGAGGGCACAACCCGATTGCAGGCAACCGTCGGAAATACCTTTTATTACGTCTACCGCCACCGCATTATCGAGCTTGCCGGTGGCGTAGTAATCGAGAAAATATAAGGGTTCGGCTCCCAGTACTAAAATGTCGTTTACACACATGGCGACTAAATCGATGCCGATGGTGTCGTGCTTATTGAGTTGCAGGGCGAGCTTTAACTTGGTGCCCACGCCATCGGTGCCGGAGACCAATACCGGTTTTTTGTAGCGATCTAATGGAATTTCAAACAATGCGCCGAAGCCACCGATGCCGCCCATCACTTCGGGGCGCATCGTGCGTTTTACATGGGGCTTAATCTGTTCGACTAGATTGGCGCCGGCATCAATATCGACCCCCGCATCGCGATAGCTGAGGGGGGTGCCCGTAGATGAATTTGAATAATTGTTTGAATCTGATTGCGACATTGTGAACCTGAGAACCATGAGGATTAAAAGTTGTGGTATTGTACATCTTCCCGACAATGGTCACGAATAAAAATAATGCGTAAATCCTGTTTTTTTAATTTATTTCTTCTTTTCGCTCTATCTGCAAATGTGCAGGCAGCGGTAATCAAACAAATCTACGAAGTTAGTCTGCCGGTGCTTAGTCAGGACAAAGCAATTCGCAGCGCTGCTTTTGAGCAGGGTTTAGTTGAAGTGTCGATACGGGTTTCGGGCAATAGTTTGGCGCCCACTCAAATTGATTTAAAGCAGGCTACCCGCTTGGTGCGCCAATATCACTATAAGGCCATGAACCAGCCAGAAATTGATACTTATATGAAAAAAACCAGCTCCCTGGTTGCACCTAAATTTAAACTTTGGATGCAATTTGATGATGCCAAAATTAAACAATTGCTGCGTAAAAAGGGGATGCCAATTTGGGGTTACCAGCGCCCTAATGTGTTGGTGTGGTTGGCAGTGAAGGATGGACGTAATCGCTATTTATTAAAAAATTCAGATAGCTCTCAAATTAAAGATGCGGTGAGTTTAGAAGCCAGGCGCCGTGGTTTGCCGCTGATTTGGCCGGAGTTTGATGGGCAGGATAAACAAATTGTCAGCTTTATTGATGTGTGGGGAGAGTTCTTAGAACCGATAAAACAGGCCACTAAACGCTATCCCGTAGATGCGGTGATACTCGGGCGCATGAGCTGGAACAATGGCAGCTGGACGGCAAACTGGTCTTTATTAATGGATAATAAAACCCAGAGTTGGCAATTATCCGCATTGGATTTAGGTATTTTAATGAATAGCGGTGTGGGCGTGGCGACGGATCAAATATCCAGCCGCTTTGCGGTGTATGCCGACAGTGCCAATGATGGTGAATTATTATTGCGAGTGAGCGATTTAAACAACCTTAGTCAATACTCGAAAGCCTCGCATTATTTGGCTTCACTGGCACCGGTGAAAAATATCTATGCACAGCAGGTGAATCAATATCAGGTGGATTTTCACATTGAGTTGAGTGGCGATGAAAGTGATTTAAAACGCATTATTGCATTGGGTAAAACTTTGGTTCCTGATACACGGGTTATTGTGCCAGCAGAAATTAAGTCTGATTTACCAAATGATGGCGCACCAGCTTCTGATATAGATACAGGTATAAATAATACCGGTACAAATATGCTTCCCGATTCAAATATAAAGCCGCTTAATATGCCAGCTAATATTTTACGTTACAGGTTAAATGGATGAGCGCAAAGCCGATAGATGGAATTAGCGATTCGCAAAAATGGATGATTTTATTGAGCGTATCGTTAAGTGCTTTTTTACTGTACTTATTAGCACCGGTGCTAATGCCATTTTTTACTGCCGCATTACTGGCGTATTTGGGTGACCCAATCGCGGATTGGTTGCAAAAAAAATTAAACACCAAAGTGTCAGCTAATTTTTCACGCCCAATTGCTGTCACTCTTGTTTTTATTTTCCTGTTTGGTTTTTTAACGATTATAATTTTGCTGGTTTTGCCTTTGCTTGGTCAGCAATTAATTTACCTGACTTCCAATATACCGATATATCTTGATTATATTCAAAACCATATCATTCCCGATGTAGCGCAATACTTAGGTTTGGACTCATCTGTTTTTGACTTTCAATTGGTGAAACAATTATTTACCGACAATTATGTGCAGGCCGGCGGTATTATTTCACAGTTTATGTCATCGATTGCATCCTCGAGTTTTACATTTCTGGCGTGGGTGGCTAATTTAGTATTAATTCCCGTGATTACGTTTTATTTGTTGCGTGATTGGGATGTGCTAATGAGTCGAATTGATGAATTAATTCCCCGTAAAAATCAGCCGATTATTCGTCAGTTAGCAAAACAGTCTGATGAGGTATTATCGTCTTTTTTACGCGGCCAATTTATTGTGATGCTGGCATTGGGTGCGGTGTACTCCACCGGTTTATGGTTTATTGATTTAAAGCTGGCTTTATTGATTGGTATGCTCGCGGGGCTGGTTTCATTTGTACCGTACTTAGGGTTTATTGTTGGTATCGTTGCCGCCAGTATTGCCATGTTATTTCAAACCCACGATGTGATGCAGTTAATTCCAGTGATGATTGTTTTTAGTATCGGGCAAATGCTAGAGGGCATGTTACTTACGCCGGTATTAGTGGGTGATAAAATTGGTTTGCACCCGGTGGCGGTTATTTTTGCGGTGTTAGCCGGCGGCCAGTTATTTGGTTTTGTGGGAATATTATTGGCACTGCCAGTGGCGGCGGTTTTAGTTGTATTAATGCGCCATTTTCACAAACAATATTTGTCTAGCGCCATTTTTAATAATGCATCTTGAATAATTTCATTTTATATTGATTACCAAAAATGTTTACTCAATTAACTTTAGATATTGCGCTAAAAGACAGCTTTACTTTTGATAACTTTGTTGCCGGTGAAAGCGCATTGCTGATTGATTTATTGAAAAGCAATCATAGTGAAAATGGAAACAGCCCTGAGAGTACGGAAAAACAGGTTTATATTTGGGGCACGCATAATACGGGTAAAACGCATTTGTTGCAGGCCTTGTGTCAATTTCATTCAAGTGCATATTCCAATCATGATATAAAGTTGAGCTATCTGCCGTTAAAGCAATTAATCGGGTTTTCGCCTGAGGTGTTGCAGGGGCAGGAGGCAATGGATATTTGCTGCATTGATGATGTGCAATTACTACAAAATAAAATCGACTGGCAGGAAGCTTTGTTTAATTTAATTAATAGAATAAGAGAATCGGGTACGCATTTAGTTGTCTCGGCTAATCAACCCCCGGCCGAAATTAATCTTACGTTAAAAGATTTGGTTTCGCGTTTACAATGGGGGCCGGTGTTTAAATTAAATGAATTGAGTGATGCTGAAAAGTGTCAGGCGTTGCAGCAACGTGCGCAATGTCGGGGCTTTGATTTAGAAGATAATGTTGTCACTTATTTATTAAATAATTGTAATCGAGATATTGCCGATTTATATTCGGTGCTGGATGCATTGGATCAAGCACAGCTACAACAGCATCGCCGTTTAACTATTCCATTTGTTAAATCGGTATTGGAAAATTTAAAATAAAATTGTAATTTTTAAAGTGTATTTAACCAGTCTGTAATTTCATTTAAAAGTTTGTCATCGAGATCATTAAAATAATGGTCAGCTTTTTTTACTACGCGTTGTTGTGATTTTGGGTTGCCGGCGCGCTGTATATTTTTCGATCTTCGTTCGGCGTTTCTCAGCACAGCAGGGTAATCGTTTTCGCCATGAATATCGAGTATCGGTATTTTAATGTCTTGCAGTGGAAAGGGTTCGAGCATTGGTTGTCCATAATCCGTAGGGCCCATGCCAATACCTATAAAGGCATCCAGTTTTGCATTAAGGTTATTGTGTAACCAGTCTATACCCATATAAACGCCACAGCTATGCGCTAATAAAATAGTTTTTTCGGGCTGTTTTTGTTGAATAAATGCTAATGCGGCATTAATGCGTGGATGTGCTTCAGATAAGATTTTTAAATAGTCATAAAACCAGGCGTCATTATTTAAAACCGGCATTTGAATAGACAGGGTGTTCCAGCCATGTTTGGTTAAGCCGGTTCTTAAAGGGAAAATCAGTTGCGGCCAATTAGGGTGAAAGCCTCTGCCGTGTAAAATAATGATCGTGCCTTTGGCGGGCTGATCTTCGGCTGGCATATAAATAGATAAAAATTCGTGTTTATCGGCATTTAAAAAAACCACATCACCATCCATTACATAGTCGGCAACCTGTTCTCGCATGCGTTGCTCTTTGGCTAAATCGGATGCAAGCAGAAGATTATGTGCTGTGCTTGAAAATAACACGATGAATAAAAATGCGGATAAAAAAACCGGATATTGTTTAGGTTTAAACATAATATCCAATTTTAGACAATAATAGAAAAATTTGCCAGTGAGCTGGGCGTGACAAGTGCTTCGGCTGAGTAATAAAAGATCAAAGTGTTTTTTATGATTCAATTAATGGAAAAATTTTATCGGATTCAAATTTAATGCGTAGCTTAATTTTTTTAAATATATCCGGTGTGCATTTGACAAATGCCTGGTGATGCTGATTTGCTCCGGCAGCCTGATACCAGAGTTTCATATAAGATGAAAAGTCTTTTTTAATTTCTTTAGCACTATTATGAAACTCTTGTGCTATTTCGCTGATTTTTGGATTGTGATGTTTGGCAAGTTCTGCGTAAATGGATTTGTCTTCAAATACCAAGTGCATCCAAACTTTTTCATTAAAGCGTTTAACTAAATCACAGACAAAAGGATTAGTGATGAGTTTTTTGTTATTGACCAATGCTTCCATTACTTCAATCAGGTCACTGATTTCCTTGTTTTGTTGTTTTAGCTCGATAAGAGAATACATAATTTATTCCGTTTAACTCAATTATAAAAAAGCTACATATAGTTTAGCGAGAGATTGAAAAATTGAAATGACAGATATCAATTTATAAAACTAGTCTGTAGTATCGTTTGTGTTGGTGGCGGCCGTCGCATTATTTGCCATGCTTTGATAGCGGGTAAACAACATCGTTCCAATGAAAAATAAAATACTCAATAGACTAAAAATAATACCAAAACCACGGGTGCTTTCATCGCCTGCGTACCAGATACCAATAATAAAATAGAACAGGGCGAGATACATCGCCCAAGCGTGGGTATAAACCTTGCCGTGTAAAATGCCTTTTAATGGAAACATCAATGGGCCAATTTGAACCAGCAATGTAATGGATATAAATTTAGGGTCCATTGGTACTATTAATAAATGCCAAACGGGAATAAAAATAATCAAGCCAAAATAGCCGGTAAGGGTGCTGAGTCGTGAAAGCTTTATTTTATTCATGGTGATCTATAGTTGTAGCTTGAAGTTTTAGTGTGGATTGTGCAACACGCCGACCGAGTGCTAAACACAGGTTTTTTTCGTCGTTGTCTAAGGGTGCATTGTTATCGCTATTTAAACGACTGGCACCGTAAGGTGTGCCGCCGGTGGTTGTTTTGTGCAGAGATGCTTCGCTGTAAGGCAGGCCCATTAAAATCATGCCGTGATGTAACAGGGGTAATAACATGCTTAAAAGGGTTGATTCCTGGCCACCGTGAATACTGGCGGTAGAGGTGAAAACCGCTGCGGGTTTATCGATTAATGCGCCAGACATCCACAAGCTACCACTGCCATCAATATAATGTTTTAAGGCGGCGGCCATATTGCCAAAGTGGGTGGGGCTGCCCATGATAAGTCCGCTACACTCTTGTAAATCACTGTGTTCTGCGTAGGGTGCGCCAGCCTCTGGAACAACCGGGTCGGTAGCAGCGCAGACCGTGGAAATCGCCGGCACCGTTCGTAAACGAGCTTGTACCCCTTCCACTTCTTCAACGCCACGGGCAATGGTGCGTGCCATTTCGGCAGTTGAGCCGCCCTGACTATAGTATAAAACCATCACTTCAATCATGGATAAAATCTCTTTTTATAGAATGTTTAATACGGTTTCGGGCGGGCGGCCAATAGCGGCATTACCATTGTTAATCACGATTGGGCGTTCAATTAACCTGGGGTATTTTAGCATGGCTTCAATGAGTTGATCATGGCTTAGAGATTCATCTGCTAAATTATTATCTTTATATTCTGACTCGTGGGTGCGCATTAATTGGCGAGGTTGTAGGCCCAGCATTTTCAGAATATCTTCAAGTTCCTGTTTGGAGGGAGGTGTTTTTAGATATTCCACTACATTGGCTTGAAAACCTTTTTCAGTTAATAATGCGAGTGTTGTTCGTGACTTAGAGCACCTTGGGTTATGAAATATTTTTATAGAATCAGCCATGTTATGAATTTGAACCTACTGTGATTGTTGAGGATGGCAAGGATATCTTATTTGGCTGCACGGCGGTAGCTCTCATGGTATTAAACAATGTCGGTATGAGTTGGCTGAAAAGATGATTTGAGTCACACCTGCCAATGAAAATCGACCTATTTAGGGGATTTGCTTGACACTTCATGGTGTGATTGCTAATTTCCCATAACTAATTATAAAATAAAAAGTCCACGGAGACGTTTACAATGAAATTTAACCACATTTTCAAGCCGTTTTTTATCATGATGCTAGTGTTAGGTCTGGTTGCGGGTTGTGCCTCAACACCGGATGGCGTTGCCGATGGAATGACAGCCGAGCAAGCGATTGCCGATGCAAAATCAGCTAATGCTCAAGCCAAGAAAATGGGTGCCGAATGGCGCGACACTGGCAAGATGATTAAGAAAGCTGAAAAAGCGCTGGCTGATGGCGATGATGCGAAAGCCATCGAAATTGCCAATAAAGCTCAGCGTCAAGCTGAAAATGCCATGAAGCAAGCCAGAGAACAAGAAGCTAGACTAAAAGACAGCGGTGCAATTGGTGGTACTGTCGATGAACCGGCACCTCATCAAGGCGCAGCAATGAGCGGTGACGATTCATATGAAGTGGTTGGCGGTGATAACCTTTGGGATATTTCTGCAAAAGACAGCATTTACTCAAACCCTTACCAGTGGCCCTTAATTTATAAAGCTAACCGTAATAAAATTAAAGATGCTGATCTGATTTATCCTGGTCAGGTATTTGATATTGACCGTGCAGCATCAAGTGCCGATATTGATGCAGCGGTTAATCACGCTAAAACGCGTGGTGCATGGTCAGTGGGTTCAACTGAAGCGTCTGATGAGGCTTATCTAGCCGAGTAAGTCAGTAAGTTAAACCAGAGTAAGTTTAAAATTATTTGAAATTTAGGGCCCATATGTGGGCCCTATTTTTTTGAGCAGCTATATTTAATTAGAACCTTTTTTGTTAGTCTGTCCAAAGCCTAGTCCAGTGTTAGCATTGCTTGGCGCTATCTTTTAAGCTTATAAAATAATTAATTGGCAATTTTTGCATGAATGCAGTTATCAATCAAAACGAAAGAAAACTCGACGTCCATGATGTGCTGAAGTGGTTGGAGGGCGATGGCATGGTGTCGCAGGAAAATGCACACATGTTGCGGACTCTGGCGGTTGGTAAAGAGTACACCGAAAAAAATCCCCTTTGTGTTATTGCCGAGCGTCAGTGGATTGACCCGCGAAATGCTCATAATCATTTAACCTTAGAAGTGCTGACAACGTGGCTGGCGGAAAAAGTCGAAATGCCGTATCAGCGTATCGACCCGCTAAAAATTGAAGTGGCTAAAATTACGGCGGTTATGTCCTATGCCTATGCGGCTCGCTATAATATTTTACCGGTTTCGGTTGATGAAAAATTCATTACGATTGCCACGGCAGAGCCTTTTGTTAAAGAGTGGGAGCATGAGCTCTCACGAATTAACAATAAAGAATTTAAGCGTGTTATTGCTAATCCGGATGAAATCTCGCGTTATCTTTTAGAGTTTTACACCGTATCTAAATCGGTAAATAAAGCCGAAACAGAATCGCAGGATAAGGGCTCAGAAATTGGTAATCTCGAAAGCCTAATGCAGTTAGGCCGTTCGGGTAAGCTCGATGCAAATGATCAGCATGTAGTGAATATTGTTGACTGGTTACTGCAATATGCGTTTGAGCAACGCGCCAGTGATATTCATTTAGAGCCGCGCCGTGAGCAGGGCAATGTGCGATTTAGAATCGATGGCGTTATGCACCAGGTTTATCAGGTGCCGTCCACCGTAATGGCGGCGGTGTCTAGTCGTATAAAAATATTGGGGCGTATGGATGTTGCAGAAAAACGTCGTCCTCAAGATGGTCGCTTAAAAACGCGCACCCCCGATGGTATTGAAATCGAGTTACGCTTATCCACCATGCCCACCGCCTTTGGTGAAAAAATGGTAATGCGTATTTTCGACCCAGAAGTACTGGTGAAAAACTTTCGAGAACTGGGTTTTAGCCAGTCAGATGATGAACGCTGGCAATCGATGATTTCCAGACCCAATGGAATTATATTAGTGACGGGCCCCACCGGCTCGGGCAAAACTACCACGCTTTATACTAGCTTAAAACAATTGGCGAAACCCGAAGTGAATGTATGCACGGTGGAAGACCCTATCGAATTAGTCGAAAGCAGTTTTAACCAAATGCAGGTGCAACATAATATTGGTTTGGATTTTTCCACCGGCGTGCGAACCTTACTGCGCCAGGACCCGGACATTATTATGATCGGCGAAATTCGCGATAGAGAAACAGCAGATATTGCAATTCAAGCAGCCCTTACCGGTCACCTTGTAGTTTCAACTTTACACACTAATGATGCACCGTCAGCGGTTACCCGTTTAATGGAAGTGGGGGTGCCGTCTTATTTAATTCAGTCAACCATTTTAGGTATTATGGCGCAACGATTAGTACGCGTGCTGTGCCCACATTGCAAACAGGAAACTGAAATAGATGACGAAATATGGAAAACATTAGTGAAGCCCTGGAATCCAGCCAAGCCGGTAAAAATATTTAAACCGGTGGGTTGTTTAGAATGCAGAAATACTGGTTTTATGGGGCGTATGGGGTTATATGAAATGTTTATGTTTAGTGACGCAGTTAAAGAGATGATTGTTGATGATATTCACATGGGCAAGCTGAAAAAATTCGCGATGAAAGAAGGCATGCGGCCGTTGCGTTTAAGTGGTGCAATGAAAGTGGCGGCGGGATTGACGACAGTGGAAGAAGTGTTGCGAGTTGCGCCACCGGTTGAAAATTAAGCGAAATGTTTATCGCTTAATTTGTGTGGTTCATAAACATGGTTTCAATCGTCAAAGCGCTAAATCTATCTTGTAATTGACATTTTGTATACGTTTAGATGCAGCACTGTAATCTTTATAAACTTCGCAAGTAAGTTGACGCTGCTATTTGTTACAATGACTTAACATATAATGAGTCATATCGACGTAATTCATTACTTGTACGATGTTGGCTATGTGCAGGTTGTTCGATGGCATACGCGATTACAGATTTTCTGTTCCAGGATCAATACGGTTTTTAACGTTTGGTATTCTACGACTTTTATTGATAAGTAAATCAAGGTCGCCGTCTTCGACAAGTTCTTGATAGTGATAGAAGGTATCTCGCGATACCCCATAATTTTGCAGATTTCAGATACATTTCCTATATCAAAACGGGTAACTCTCTTCTAGTTAAGCTGAAGTGTCAGATTAGGTCTGAGCTAATACAAGTTAAGCATATTTGAATTCAGAGACGGGGCTTTAGTCCTGCTTCCAAAGATACCTAAACGCTTTAGCTTACTGGCATTAACTTCGATACCAATATTTATTTAACACACTCATCACTTTATCCGGATATTTCCATGAACCTAAACTGCCGTTATAACGTGCTAATGCGCGGCGAATATTGCCTTTTTCCATATCCATATAATATTTTAAAATGGTGCAACCCATGCGTAGATTGGTATCTACGTCCATTAAGTTATCTTCCGGGTGACCAATTTCTTTTAGCCAAAATGGCATAACTTGCATTAAGCCCTGCGCGCCGGAGCGGGAAATAGCAAAGTGATCAAAGCGACTTTCAATGTCGATAACGGCAATAATTAACTCGGGAGGTAATTCAACGCGCCTGGCTTCGCGATGAATACTGCGCAGTAAAAATAAACGGGTTTTAGAATCTTTAACTCGAATTTTTAAACGCGTAGCCATGTCGAGTAACCAAACCTCTGCATGAAAGCGATCGTTAAAACTCTCGGAGTGATTGATGGCAGTGATTAAACGTTGGCGAAGTTCTGGGTCTATCGTTTCGGTTGAGGCGTAGCTTAAATTTATTGTTGATGCTAAAAATATAAACGTTAGTATGTTTTTAAAAGAAAACGCGAACAACGCAAATGCTCGCCAATAAAATAAAACCTTTTTTTGTTTTATTGACGAGCATTTGCATTTATTTGTGTTGACGTGCACGGATGCGCTAATGTTATGGTTATATGGATATACTGGAGAGACCATCGCGTTGTCTTTTCTTCAAACCTTTTTACTTAACAAAAACTCAATAATCCCGTTCAGTGCAACATCCTGTTTATCATCATCGGTGCGACCTTTGTATTCAATCTTCGCATTATCCAGTCCGCGCTCGCCTAATACTAAACGATGTGGAATACCGATCAACTCAATATTGGCCAGCATTGAACCGAGACGATCTTTGTTATCAAACATTAAAACCTCGAGTCCGGCATCGTTTAATTCTTTATATAATTTTTCTGCGGCATCTTTTAAGCGTTCCGATTTTTGCATATTAATCGGCGCGAGTGCGACATCAAAAGGGGCAATATTTTGTGGCCAGATAATTCCGTTATCATCGTTATTTTGTTCGATTGCGGCGGCTATTACTCGCGTAATGCCGATGCCGTAACAACCCATGGTCATAATTTTTTTGCTGCCGTTTTCATCGAGTACCGTGGCTTGTAATTTTTGGCTGTACTTTTCTCCGAGCTGAAAAATATGTCCCACTTCAATGCCGCGCACAATTGAAAGTGTGCCTTTGCCATCCGGGCTATTGTCGCCAGCCACTACATTGCGTAAGTCGGCAACAATCGGTTCTGCTAAATCGCGGCCCCAGTTTACGCCGCTGAAATGTTTGCCGTCGGTATTAGCGCCGCAAACAAAGTTGGCGGCGTGGGCGGCATCGTGATCGGCAATTACAGTTATGTTTGTTAAGTCAGGGCCAACTGAGCCGGGGGCACAACCGGCGGTGGTTTTCACCTTTTCCTCTGACGCAAAATTTAATGGCGCGGCAACTTGCTCTAATTGCCCGGCTTTAATTTCATTGAGTTCGTGATCGCCGCGTAATACTAGCGCAACAACGGTGTTTTCTTCTGCGCCGTCAACCAATAGAGTTTTTAAACATTGTTGAGAGTCAATTTTTAAAAATTCGCAGACTTCTTCAATGCTATGTTTGCCCGGTGTTTCAACTGTCATTTTTTCTGTGTTGGCAGCGGGGCGTGTATCCTGCGGAGGCAAAGCGCTGGCTTTTTCAATATTGGCCGCGTAGTTTGAGTCACTCGAAAAAGCGATTGCATCTTCGCCTGAATCCGCCAATACGTGAAACTCATGTGAGCCGGAGCCGCCGATGGAGCCCGAGTCTGCCATTACGGGTCTAAAGTTGAGCCCGAAGCGGGTGAAAATATTGGTGTAGGCCTGATGCATCGCATCGTACGTTTGTTGCAGTGATTCTTGATTAATATGAAATGAGTAGGCATCTTTCATAATAAATTCACGTGAGCGCATTACCCCGAAACGTGGGCGAATTTCATCGCGAAACTTGGCTTGAACTTGATACCAGGTAATCGGCAGTTGTTTATAACTGGATAACTCACGGCGCGCCATGTCGGTGATGATTTCTTCATGGGTGGGGCCGAGGCAAAACTCGCGGTTATGGCGGTCATTTAGGCGCAGTAGTTCCGGGCCGTATTCATCCCAGCGACCAGATTCTTGCCAAAGCTCAGCGGGTTGCACCCCCGGCATTAGCACTTCCAGTGCATCGACTTTTTGCATTTCCTCGCGCACGATATTTTCAACTTTACGCAATACGCGCATCCCCAGCGGTAACCAGGTGTAAAGGCCAGAGGCCAAACGGCGTACCAAGCCCGCCCGCAGCATGAGTTGGTGGCTGATAATTTCAGCATCGGCGGGGGTTTCTTTAAGGGTGGAAAGTGGAAATTTTGATACGCGCATGGAGGTTTCCGTATAAAGGGTTAAAATGCCCAAAACTAAAATACAGGTTAAGTCTGGGGGCACATAGAATTGCAGGTGATTTTACAAAACTATTGGAGACGGGTGAATAAGAATCTGCACCAAATAAGCATTATATTACTGATTATGTTTGTTTTATTGCCTGTTTGTGCTTATACGGCGACAGAAACTAAAGTGATAGACGAATTTATTGAGCGATCGCGACAAATGCAATTAGCTGAAAAAAAGGCCTGGTTAAACCTGTTGCACTATAAAAGCACCTTACTGGGCGCACGTAAAAGTCAGGTTGATGATGAGGACTTCTTTTTTTCAGAGCAGGGGAAGCAAGACGCACAGGCAGAGCTAGAGGCAAGCTTACGAGGATTTTTCAATTATAAAACATCGGCGCATTCACGTTGTTTATTTCCCGCACGCTTTCACTGGTTAAATACACAGTTAAATTTTGCTGAGAATTTGCGGCTAATGAATTGCGAAAAGTTTAATAGCTGGAAACAGCAGTTTCAAGCTGTTCAGGTGACATTGTTGTTTCCGAGTATGTATTTAGATAATCCCGCTTCAATGTTCGGGCATACTTTTATTCGATTTGATCGTGCTGATAAAAATCATTTGCTGAGTTACACCCTGAGCTATGCCGCATCCTATGATGAGTCTGATCCTGTCATTGTATATTCGTGGAAGGGCGTAACTGGGGGTTATCCCGGAAAATTTTATATTCGAGCTTATTTTGAAAATCTGCAGAATTATAGTGATATTGAGCAACGTGATATTTGGGAATATCAGCTAAATTTAAATCAATCAGAAATTGATCAATTGCTGCGTCATATATGGGAAATAAAAAATGTAAATTTTGATTATTTTTTCTTTCGCGAAAATTGCTCATATCGATTATTGGCATTACTCGACGTTGCGCGAGAAAATATTAATATGAGTTTAGATTCACATCCAGTTTATGCGATACCGGTAGACACGGTTCGCAATGTTGAGAAAGCGGGATTAATTGAAAATCGACACTACCGCCCATCAACGCATAATAAAATTTCGAAAATGATTGCGCAAATGGATGAGCCGGCAACGCAAGCTGCTATTGCAATGTTGAAAATAAATGATAATGAAAAATCAATTCAAACAATCATTGAAGGCTTTCCCATTAACCAGCAGGCAAAAATACTACAGTTGGCTGATGAGTTACTAGGCCAAAATAAAAAATTATCCGCTGCGCAAGAAAATCGACAGCTAGAAGTATTAAGTGCGCGTAGTCGTTTAGCGGTTAAAGTGCAGGATGTTGAATTTAAGTACAGTGCTGTGCCACCCGAACGCTCTCACCAAAGTGCGCGTTGGAAAATATCTGCAGGTGAGCAGACGATAGATAATCTCGAAACACAGAAATTTTACGAAATAGGTGTTCGTCCCGTATTTCATGATTTATTAGATGCACCAAAAGGTTTTGTTAATGGTGCAGCCATTAGTGTGTTAGAAACTGATTTTCGCTGGTATCAACAGCAGCAAAAATTAAAATTACAAAACATAAACTTTTTTTCATTAGAATCGATTATTCCAGTTACGCCCTGGGCGACACGTTCATCTAAGAAATTATCGTTTCAGTTAACCCAAAGAAACATAAACCCGAGTGAGAAAATTTTAGAATTTGAAAGTCAATTTTCTATAGGTTACGCCACTGAGATTAAATCGGCATTGATTTATGCATTGGCAAATGCTCAGTTCGAATATGCCACTGAATTAAATAAAAATCATGGCTTATATTTAGGTGCAGACATGGGTGGATTGTGGGCGTTTAAAGCGGGAAAGCTTTCAGGGCAAACACAAATCAATTATCAAAATCTGCAACAGGTGAGTGGTGAAGCCGGAGATATTCAAAAAATGAATATGGGGTTGCAGCTTAATCTTTACAAAAATCACGCGCTACGTTTTGAGTATGAAATTATACAATATGATTTATTTGATGTTGATGAAGTGAAATTTAGTTATTTAATATATTTTTGATAAATTGCATTTTAATAAAATAAGCAGCAACAAATAATCTAACAGAAAATGTATTAGATAATTACTAGACTTTTTCACATATAAATTCTATTCTTCGTGACACAACTGCTAGTAGATGGAGTCTGTGGCAATGTCAAATCAAGGTTTACCCAGTTATTCTTTTGCAATGTTTCTCGCGTTTGCGTCATTTGGTTCTTATATTTGGAGTACTGACCCATTAAAGACTGCGCGTCCCGAATCTAATAATCCACCTGCAATATCGCAATCCAGTTATACTTCAATAGCTGCCCGATTATGGCAAGATCCGTTTCGGGTTATCTATGCACGTAAAAAAGATAATGAAGAAGTCGACACTAAAAAACCAGGTGAAAACAGTCGCCTACAAAAAGGCGTTGCCCGTTATTTGGATAAGCAGAAAAATAAAGATTCGCCAAATGAATTATTAGTGCTGGGTGTTATGGTGTCAACAGAGGCTATTGCGGATGCGGAAGAACGCCGTCGTCGAACTCGTTATGCGCTGGTATCAGCACTTTCAAACGCGGATTATGTGCCAGAGGATGCTGGTCACATTCAAGTGGGTAGAATACCGAATGCGGATGATATGCATAGCCGCATGGTTTTGCCATACGAATGGTATCAACATGAAGCCGCTACCTCGCCCAGCACTAAAAAGGTTTTATTGCTTTGGCTTGATTCATCGCATTACGCGAAGACGCCCTATAAACATTTTTTAAATTTAATAGAGACATTGTCGCCGGATAAGATGGCGCGAAAGCATTTACGCTTAGCTATACTTGGACCTTCTGGTTCAGATGGTTTAGTTTCATTAATAAAAAATTCAGCTACTAAAGATAAAACTAAAAACTCCTCTGTTATACAAGCCTTATATAACTCTGGAATAGAGGGTCTGCATATATTGTCACCTAATGCAACGGTCGCGAATAAACTCTTATATGAAAATGCTATCAGTCTTGAAAAGCGTTTTTCCCTGGAAAAATGTATTGAAAGTAATAAAGAAGATAAAATTCAAGATAAAAAATTCTGTTTAACTTTTCATAGAACAATACGCAGCGACGATGATTTAATGAGAACGTTAACGGAAGAGCTAGAATACAGGGGGATTGATGATGAGCATTCTCATGTGGTTTTGCTATCTGAATTAGATACAACGTTTGGACGGGCGTTGCCGATTTCATTTATTGAAAATTTTTGTAATAGAAAAAATATAAACGATAATAAAATTTTAGCTAAATCGAAAATAAAAAAAGACTTTGAAGAATGTAAAAATCAAATTCGTACATTTAGTTATTTACGAGGTATTGATGGGGTTGCACCGGGGAGTATTGCAGATATTGGCTTGTCGAGCTCTAAGTCTTCGGAGTCTAAACGATCGGATGAGTCGAATGAAGTGTCAGATTCTATTCGGCGTCCAATCGGCGCAGGTCAGTTTGATTATTTACGCCGCATTGCGGATGAAATTGTACAGATGGACAAAAAATACAGAAAATATAATGGCAGAGGTGTTCGTGCAATTGGTGTGCTGGGCAGTGATGTGTACGATAAATTATTAATTCTACACGCCCTTCGTTCACGATTAATGGGTGTTACTTTTTTTACTACCGATCTTGATGCGCAATTTCTGCATCCGAGTGAATTCGGTTGGGCACGAAATATGGTTATTGCGTCTAGTTTCGATTTAAAGTTAACAGATTTATTGCAAAAGAGCGCACCACCATTTCGAGATAGTTATCAGACCTCAATGTTTTTTTCAGCAGGTTTGGCATTAAAAATCACCGATAATTATTTGCATACTCTGCAACCCGATGATTACGATTTTGATGATAGTCGATCAAAAAATGATTATTTTAATGTGATGGTTGATTTACCCACAACACTCGGCCCTCTGCTTTTTGAAGTAGGTCGAAACGGAGCGGTACCCTTAAGAGCTAAAGAGGTTATAGAAGAAAGTCATAAACACGCATTAAACCAAGATGGTGACAAGGGGGGGAGTCATAAGCCAATAGAGTGCGATAAGGAGGAGCTTTGTGCATTACACCCTATGCAAAATAGTCAATATAAAGTAAAGGCGTTGGCATTGGTTGCCGCTATTTTATTGTTAGCATTATTAGCCTTAAGTCAATTAAATGCAAAAGCACGTTATCAAATATACTGGTTTGGCGGTGGTGTTTTGGTATTGATGGGAGTGACTGCTATTGGTGTTCTTTTTTCATCACTACATGAAGAACCATTTCTTCTATTGGCAGGTGTTAGTGTTTGGCCTACTGAAATAGTAAATAGTCTGACGTTTATTTTAAGTTTGTATTTTGTTTGTATCTCTAAGCGTTCACTTGATAAAAATTATTTATCGATTGGTCATAAATATAAATTGTTTAGTACAATTGATTATTCACCTAATAGTAATGGTGTGCCGCTATCGATGGCGACCTTGTCTTTTCATCTACCTTGTGTAAAGAACGACTGGATTTATTTGGTTTCAATAATGTTAGTCTTATCAGCGTTGATGGTTGCTATTTTACCGCTGACAATTGCATTTGAATATATTAATTATATGTTGTTACTTTGGGCGGTTATATTTGCAGTATGGTTTGGTTTGATTAATAAGTGTGTGCCGGTTGCCAGTATTAATAAATGGATTTCAAATATAGAAAAGCGTAAAAAAGATCGTGGGATTAATAATCAAAATATGCCTATTCAATTGTATTGGAAAAATTATGGTGAGTATGGGTCGCAGCGCAATCGTTTTTTGCGTGCTTGTACTAAGGTGTTAATTTTTCAGGCTTTTATCAGTATTATTTTTACCTTGTTTGGGTTAGAGGCACCACCGTTGCGTGGTGTGCTAACTCAGTGGATAGATGCGGTGGTGACCGTGTTGAGTTTACTTGGTATGTTGTTTGTGCTTTTTTATATGGTTGATGCAACCCGCCTATGTATTGCCTGGATAAAAGGTTTAACAGATAATTCTTATAACTGGGGCGACACTAAAGTGGATGAAATTCGAGAGGAATTAAATATACCTCGACAGTACGCTATTGATTGGTTGAAACTACGTATCGTTGCTGAGCGTACGGCTGAAGTTGGCAAATTAATTTTTTATCCATTTATAATTATCATTTTAATTTTATTTTCGCGTATTAATTATTTTGATGATTGGGGGTTTCCACAAAGTTTGGCTATTATTACCAGCTGTTTAATTGTTATTTCCATGTACACGGCGATTAAGTTACGTCAGGAAGCTGAAGGGGTGCGCGGTGAATTTATCGATAAATTGAATATGGATAAACTAGCTGTTGGTGGAAATATATCGATTGACGATAAACCGACACTGACTCAAATTGACGAATTAATTGAAAATGTAAGCCAGTTACGTAAAGGTGCATTTCAACCCTTTCTTGAACAGCCTTTAGTTAAGGCCACATTGTTATTGTTGGGTGGTGTTGGCATTTCAGCTTCACAGTTTACCTATTTGCTTTAAATGCGAAATTATTAACGAGAAAATTATATGAGTGTGACTAAGGGGTTGTGGTGTTTAATGGGCTTAATGGTCTTTAATTTTAATGTGATTGCTGAGGCTAAGCTAAATAAAACTGCCGCGTCATGGGGGCATGCTGAATCAGTGGATATAAAATATAAACCCCATAAACTTATTTATGACTTAACTACCGCTGACCCGAAAAAATTAGATAATATTTTAGACCGGGTAAGTTACTTATTTAAGTTATATGATTCAGACATGTTTGAAAGTTCAATCGTAATTGTTATTCATGGAGATGCTATCCCTTTTTTCGCTATTGACCAGTTTACAAAATATCAGGACAAAGTGTTTCGAGCCAATAGTCTCACTATTGGCACCACCATTGAATTTAGAATGTGCAAAGCTGCTGCTAAAGTGATGCACTACCAGCCAGAAGACATTCACGGCTTTGTTAAAATGATACCGATGGCGGATGCGGAAATTGTTCGACTGCAACAAGAAGAGGGTTATGCTTATATGCAATAATTTAAGAATTAATTTTGTGCTGCGGTTAAATATCAATCATGCTTGTTCGAAAACATTTTCCGTGCTGAGCATCTTGCAAATTCTTCCCGTGTACAACTATCGGTGGTATTAAATCTTTCCCCCTCAGTTACCCGATAAATTACCATATCTTTTTTGGGGTCGTCGGAAGCTGATTCATCAATAATACGCCGCACGGACCAATGTGCGCCATGACGCCCATTGGTGTAAAAATGATCGAGTAAAATTTGTTGGGTCGAAAGCCGCTGCTACTCTTATAGCTATTTACTGATGGTTATTTCCTTAGGCTACTTACTTGAGTCTGTTGATTTGCGTCTATTTACTATAAGGTAGTAGTTAAGTTATAGTCTCGCTATGCAATTAACTCACTACACCGATTACAGTTTGCGCGTGCTCATTTTTTTGTCATTACAAAAAAATGAGCAGCGCGTTACCATATCGAACATCGCCGAGCACTTTCAAATTCCGCGTAATCATTTAGTAAAAGTGGTGCATAAGCTCGGTCAATTAAATTACATTAATACCACTCGCGGCAAAAATGGTGGCATTTGCCTTGAAATGTTAGCCAGCCAAATTCGCATTGGCGATGTGGTGCGCAGCATGGAAGCCAGGCTCGATGTGGTTGATTGTAATTCTCCCGCCCCTTGTCCAATAAAACCTAACTGTCGGTTAAAATCCATTTTGCAGCAGGCAGGTGATGCCTTTCTTGAGGTGTTAGATAATTATACGATTGCCGATTTGCAGCAAAAACCTGCTGAGCTTATCAACTTATTGCAGTGGCGAGAGGGCTAAAACCGACTTCATAATTTAGATTTTATTTAAGTTTCATTAAAAATAAGTGGAACCTTTTTGCTTTTTAAAGCGTGTAACTATTTATGAACGTAAAAAAACTATGGACAACCCAACCCAGTGAACAGGATCAGTTTGAAGCGCTAGTTCAGCCACACCTCAAACAACTCTATAAACTAGCCTATCGCTTTAGTGGTAAGCAGCACGATGCAGAAGATTTAGTGCAGGATGTGTTGCTTAAACTCTACCCTCGACTAAAAGAAATGCAGGCGATTGAAAAGCTCGGCCCGTGGCTAGCGCGAGTGCTGTACCGGCATTTTGTCGACAAGCAACGCAGCAAGCAACGCAGGCCTTTACAGTTAGTGGGTAATGACGATGAGCAAATATTGGAAGATTTCACTGAACCGGCTCCCGGCCCCGCAAGCACGCAAGAACAGACGCTGTTACAAAATCAACTACAGCATTCACTTAGTCAATTAAATGAGGATCAACGCATTCTGGTGATTTTGCACGATGTGGAAGGTTACACTTTGCAGGAAATTCACACTATGTATGATGTGTCGATTGGCACACTCAAGTCCCGTTTAAATAGGGCACGTGGGCGCTTACGAGAATGCTTAAAAAATATGGAACCTTTTGAGATTGGGAGTCGTGTTAATGAGTAACAGGACAAGAATTATGAATTGCACAGATATAAACACATTACTTGATGACTACCTTGATAATGATTTGCTGGTACATGAGCAAAGAGCAATCGAGTTACATATTGATGATTGCACAGCATGTCAGCAAAGTGTGAGAGAGGCGCAAGCGGTACGCGAAGCATTAGCATCACTACCAATGGTAGAAGCCTCCGACGACTTTGAAAGCAAGGTATTCGCACAGGTGCGCAAACAAAATCGTGATAGTCGACATGATCGTCGATTTCTAAATGGTTTTGTTACGGCTGTTGCAGCCAGTGTATTTTTATGGGTAGCAACACCGATGATTTTAGCACCGAAACAATCATTGGATAGCGCCAATGTGATAGCGGTTGCGATGAATGAAATGCGTCCTGTCAGGCTGTTATTCGATGCACCGGATAGTATTGCACAGGTTACCCTGAGCATAGAATTACCGGCTAATGTTGAGCTCAAGGGTTACCCCGGGCGTAGCCAGCTAAGCTGGAATACCAGTTTGAAGAAAGGGCAGAATGTTTTAGCGCTGCCGATTAATGCCATAGAAGCAGGTAAGGGCGAATTAATTGCCCACCTGAGCTACGGCAACACAATCAAAACTTATCGATTAATTTTAAAAACCACAGATAACGGCGTGATGAGCTATCAAATTCAGCCTGTAACATCTGCTTAAAAACTTGGAGTAACGTATGAAAACATTAAGCAAAGCAATTATTTTAGGTCTGGGAATGACTTTACCTTTGGGCGCAATGGCTGCAGCCGACGATGTCACTATTCGCGTAATGGAGATGAATGAAGTATCTTCTGAGCACGTAATGGAAAATATTGAACTGCCGGAAATGGCGGATGAGCATGCAAAAGAAAATGCTCAGCACGGTTTAAATCATGCTAACGAGAATCATGCGAATGATGCTTCTAGTGGACATCAAGAAGCTGATCATAAAGATGATGTGAATCATACTGATGAAGACGAAGAACATGCAATGGATAAAGAGCGTGAGCATGAAGGTGATATGGACAACGATCGTGATCAGGAGCGTGAAATGGATCGGGACCGCGAAATGGAGCGTGAAATGGATCAGGAGCGTGAAATGGAACGCGAGCATGAAGGTGAACGTGATGACAGTGATGTGAATGATCGTATTAACGAAGAGCGTGAAGAGCATGAGCGTCGCGGTGAAGAAGGTCCGAATAGCCCTGATGATATTGAGCATGAAAATCGTCCCGAAATGGATGGGCCAGAAATGGTTGAACTAGAAGTAGAAGCTCCTGAGCAGGAAATGCCTGAGCAGGGAATGTAATAGCCAGAGTTATTTGGTGAGATAGGAAAACTCAAAAGACAAGTGTTTGATCATTATCAAGTGTTTTTTGAGCTATAAACAAACCTCTCCCTACATTGTGGGGGGAGGTTTGTTATTATGTGGAATAATTATTTAACAGGTAGGTAGTATAGTAGTATGTTGGGATATAAAAAAAATATGAGATATTGGATTGCAATGGCTTTAGCGTTTATCTCAATGCAACTAAATGCGGCAGTAAGTATAAATCAAAATTTTGAACAGGGTATTAGCTATTTTAAACAGGGTAATTATAGTGCTGCAGCTAAAAAATTTGAGCAGGCTCGCAAGCAGGGAAATCGCAGTACGGCACTTTACTATAATTTGGGCAGCGTCTATTTTAAATTAGGTCAGTATAAAAATGCGCAGAGTTATTTTAGCTTACTCACAAAACAACCTAAGATGAAATCTTTAGCAGAATACAATTTAGGTTTAATTGCACTTAAGCAAAAAGATTCGGCGACAGCTAAAAAATATTTTAATTCGATCGTAAAGCGCGCTCAGGATAAAAAAATAGTTTATCTGGCAAATCAGCAATTAGTATTATTAGCTAATAATAATCGATCAGCAAAAAAATCAGTATCAAAAAAATCCAGTGGTTCGGTTTATTTGAGTGGTAGTCTGGGCTATGACAGCAATATTAACTTTGCACCTGTGGATATCGGTTCGGAAGAATCCGGTAGCTATTTTGATGCACTGGTATCAGCGGATTACTTATTGTCTGGCAAGACTAGCGATGGGTGGAGTGTTGATGGGCTGTTGTATACGATTCGTTACCAGGACACAGGCAACCCGCTAATACCAACAGGTACATTTGACCAGGACCAATATGGTGTTGGCATTAAGAAAACCCAGAAACTGGCGGGTTGGAATACCCATATTAAATTAGCGTTAGATCAGTTGACGTATGGGCCGAGGGACTATCAGTCTATTCTTAAACTGGAGGCCAGAGGTCGATATAGACTTTCAAAAACCGACAGAGTGTATCTGCGTTATCACTATGAAGACATCAACAGTGATGATGTGGTGTTTGATTACACGGAAGGCTGGCGTCAGAAAATCAGGGGTGAATTTCGTCGTTATAATAAAAATAGCTATCTTCAATTTTATTATGAGCTGGAATTAAATGATAGAAACGATCTGGTTAGAGTTGATAACGTTGGTGGCATCAGTGAATTTAGTTATTCACCCACTCGCCACACATTGCGTGGAAAGTATACCTCGAAGTTAAATAAAAAATGGGATTTAGCCGGCGACCTGGCTTATCGTAAGAGCGACTATCCATCCACGTCTACTCAAAATCGTAACGACGATCGAGTGAAAGCAATTGCATCGGCTAATTATCGATTTGATAAAACTATGAAACTAAAATTGAAACTGGAATATACGGATAATTCATCAACCGATAATATATATATTTATGATCGACGGGTAATTGCAATGAGCTTGAATAAGCTTTTCTAAGCTGTGTCTATATGCCAAACGTTGAAAAGCCACGTTCTTGGACGTGGCTTTTCAACGTTTGGCTAAATAGAAAAGAGTGGTTGGGCTAAAGGTATTCAGATAAGTGTCGCTATATTTTCAGAATATATTCCTGTAATAGACTATAAATTAATAAATTCCACATCAATCTGTAAAGGTTTAATTATGTTACGCAATTTTAGTATTCATATTCGTCTAGCGGCGGGTTTTGCATTGGTTATCATTTTGGTTATTGCTATTTTTGTACCGGTCATCATTCAACAAGTATCGACTGTAGTAGAGCAGGCAGAGTCGCGTGAGTTACAGGCTGCCTATAAAAGCGCACGGGACTCGATAAACGCCAAAGGGCAGTTAGCCAAGGCCATGAGTTTAATTGTGGCATCCACTCCACAGACACAGCAGGAATTTGCAGCAGGGGAGCGCGATGCGCTAGCGGCCTGGACAGTGCCATTATTTAAAGATTTAAAGACCAGGTTTGCAGTACGCCAGTTTCAATTTCATCTGCCGCCGGCTACTTCATTTTTACGCGCCCATAAGCCACAAAAGTTTGGTGATGACTTATCGTCGTTTCGTAAAACCGTTTTAGAAACCAATAGTAAAAAAACATTAATTGATGGATTGGAAAAAGGTGTTGCCGGATTAGGTATACGGGGAATTGCACCCATCAGCCAAAACGGTGAGCACTTGGGCTCAATTGAATTTGGTATGTCTTTTGGGCAGGCATTTTTTGATCAATTCAAAAGTGAGCATGGCAATGATATTAGCCTGTTTATAAAGCGGAACAACACTTTTGATACATTTGGTAGCACGCATTCTCTTTCTTTTAGTACAGACATAGACAAACAAACTGCACTTAATGGTGCGCCGGTTGTGCGTTATATATCTACTGATGCGGGAAATTTTGCGGTTTATTTGCATGATATAAAAGATTTTTCAGGCAATGCGATAGGGGTAATTGAAATAGCATTAGATCGCAGTGAATATTTGGCGGCCATTTCACGCATTAAAAATATTATTTTATTGTTGGGGCTGGCAGCATTGGGCGGCGGTTTATTTATTGCGTGGATGATTGGCGCAGGAATCACTCGCCCGTTAACCCATGCGGTAAATGCGATGAACGATATTGCACAGGGTGAGGGCGATTTAACCCGGCGTTTGAATGAAGAGGGCAAAGATGAAATCTCTCAACTGTCGGTTGCGTTTAATCAATTTGCAGAAAAAATTCGTCAGATTATTCAGCAGGTAGTGGAGTCTTCTAGCCAGTTAAGTACATCGGCCAGTGAAATGTCGGTGATTACGCAGGAAACCTCCTCGGGTATTTTACAGCAGCAAACCGAAACCGATCAGTTGGCTACCGCCATGAATCAAATGACGGCAACGGTGCAGGAAGTCGCTAATAATGCGGCTCATGCGGCGGAGTCTGCAAAAAATGCCAACCACTCTACCGATGAAGGTGAGCAGGTGGTGAATAAAGTGATTTCGTCTATTAATAGTTTGGCTCAGGATATTGGTCAGTCATCCGATGTAATTACGCAATTAGAAACGGAATCAAATAATATTGGCAGTGTGTTAGATGTGATTCGTGGCATTGCAGAGCAAACTAATTTACTGGCACTAAATGCGGCGATTGAAGCTGCCCGGGCCGGTGAACAGGGCCGAGGCTTTGCGGTAGTGGCTGATGAAGTTCGCACACTGGCTAGCCGCACTCAGCAATCAACTGAAGAAATTCAAACCATGATTCAAAAACTGCAACAGGGAACTCAGGAAGCGGTGAGTGTAATGGAAAATAGCAGTAATAAAACGAATGACAGTGTGAGCACGGCAGCAGAAGCCGGTAAGGCTTTAAATACGATCAATCAAGATGTGAATACAATTACCGATATGAATTTACAAATAGCCAGTGCCGCTGAGCAACAGGGTGCCGCATCAGAGGAAATTAATCGTAATGTGATTAATATTAATGAGATTGCCGCACAGACAACAGCGCGCTCCCAACAAACGGCAGAGGCCAGTGAAAACCTGGCGCGCTTATCTAATGAGTTGCAAGCTTTAGTGATGCAGTTTAAGGTTTAATTTGATTGAAAATCAAGCCCACGTTATAAAATAACTGTGGGCTTTTATTTTTAAATTTAATACAGAGCAGCAGTCGATATTTTATTTACAATGTTTGGAAAGTGTTTTACGACTTTTAGCCATACGTGCTTCTTTTTCTTCCTGTGAAAGATAGCGGGTGTTACCGTCCTTATCCTGGCTGCGTATGCGCCCCCGTGCTTCCATGAGTGATAAATTTTGGCGAATTTGTTCGCAATCTTTTAAGCGTTGTTTTTTTTCGGCTGCAGTTTCTGTTGTTTTTTCTTCTTCAGGAGTTTCAGCATTTTTTTTGGCATTTTCATCTTTTGTTTTCAATGCCGGACGCTTATAGGTAGAGGTGTTCTGTGGTGTATATTGTGGTACTTTTATTCTCTGTGAAGGGGCTTCTTTGGGGCGTTGTTGCCCATAATGTACATTGCCTTCAGCATCTGTCCATTTGTAAATAGCTGCAATGCTGGTGCTGCTAATAAGTGTGAGCAGACTAATGAAGATAAGTTGACGTAAGAAACGGTTAAAATTTAGTCTGTTTAAAGTCATAGTAATTCGCTTTTCTATTTAAGTTATTGCTTGATTTTATAGTAGTTTTATCAGAATTTGTAAATTTCTGGTGTGTTAAATCAACTATTCAATCAATATATGACAACATAATCTTTGCATATGGATGAGAGCTTGATACTATATCGCCTCCTTAGAGTCCGTATAAGTAAATGTTATGGCAGATCGAAGACTAAAAGTATTTCACACCGTAGCCAAGCTACTCAATTTCACTAAAGCAGCGGATGCTCTACATATGACTCAGCCGGCGGTGACATTTCAAATTCGCCAGTTAGAAGAATATTTCAATACCCGCTTATTTGATCGTACCCACAACCGCGTTAGTCTCACTGAAGCGGGTATTCGCGTGTATAGTTTTTCGGGCCGAATTTTTGAGCTTTATGATGAGATGGAGCATTCCATTCGTGAAATGACCGGCGATGTGAGTGGCGTGGTTACTCTCGGTGCCAGCACTACCATTGCTGAGTATATGTTGCCATTTTTATTGGGTGACTTTAAAGCCAAAAATCCAGAAGTGAATATTCGTTTAAAAGTCTCGAATACCGATGGCATTGTTTCAATGGTCGAAAACAATATTATTGATTTGGGCATTGTTGAAGCTTCGGTCAGTAATAAAAATTTACAGGTTGATGTGTGCCGCATAGATCAACTGGTGGCTATCGTTCCACCGAATCATCCTTTGGCTGATTCTAAAACCGTATCGGCTAAGGAAATTGTCAGCCACCCTTTTATTTGCCGTGAAGAAGGCTCGGGCACCCGCGAAGTGATTGCCGAGTATTTACAGGAAATCGGTATTAAAGAAGTGCCCAATATTTGTCTTGAGCTGGGTAGCCCAGAGTCGATTAAAAGTGCGGTAGAAGCCGGTATGGGAATGTCGATTATGTCCCAGTCTACGGTGCAAAAAGAAATTAAATTAAATACATTAGTTGCGGTTCCGCTAGAACCACCTTTGGAGCGGCCATTCTCTTTCGTGCATCAGCGTCATAAATTTAAAGTGCGTGCGATGGAAGAATTGCTTGAATTTGCCAAGCAGTATTGTGAGTCCCATCCCAGTTAGATCTTATTAATTAGTTTATCCACGCACAAAACCGCATTATATTGAACTATATGATGCGGTTTTGTTTATTCAGCTATTTGTGTCTTTTTGCAACTTAAACCTTCTATGTAATACCTGTTACAATAAAATAACTATTTATACAGGAGAGTTATATTGAAGCCCTCAGCACAATCCATTGCCTCTATATTCGATGATCTTCCCGAAACGGATCAAACGACATTATTTGAATTTGCCGAATTTTTAAAATCTCGAGCACCTGACCTCGCATCTAAAATAACCGAACCATTGGGGATTGCGCGCCCCGAAGAAGAAAGCGTGGTCGCAGCGATTAAACGCTTAAAGAAAAATTATCCGATGGTTTCACAAAAAGAATTATTAAATCAAACTTCAGAATTTATGATGCAACATATGATGCAGGGCAAATCAGCAAAAGATGTGATTGATGAAATGGAAGTGATGTTTGAAGCCAGATGCAAAGCTATATTGGATGATGCCAAGTGATAAACGTTTTACGCAGCTGGTACAACCGACATTTTTCTGACCCGCAGGCAGTTATTCTTGCGTTGATATTGATCTTTGGGTTTACGCTTATTGCATTAATGGGCGATGTGCTCACGCCGGTTATTGCCGCTGTGGTTATTGCGTATGTTCTGGAAGGAGTTGTACGTAAGTTGTGCCATTTAAAAATTCCGCGATTATTATCGGTGATAGTTGTGGTAGTGGGTTTTGTGGTTTTGTTACTGGTATTAATGTTGGGTTTATCGCCACTTATATCAACACAGCTATCGCAGTTTTTTTTAGAAGTGCCCAGTATGTTAAGCAAAGGTCAGGAGGTATTAATTAGCCTGCCGGAAGATTATCCGTTTATTTCTGATGCGCAAATACAGGACATGGTTTCACTAATAAATACAGAGTTAGCATCAGCAGGGCAATTGGTGGTGTCTCAATCTTTATCTTCAGTGGTTAATTTGTTCAGTATTTTAGTTTATATGGTAGTGGTGCCTTTGTTAGTGTTTTTCTTTTTGAAAGATAAACAAAGTATTTTACAATGGTTAAGCCGGTTTCATCCTCAGCAAGATGGATTAGCGACTCAGGTCTGGAAGGATGTCGATAAAAAAATTGGTAGTTATATTCGCGGTAAATTATTAGAAATTGTAGTGGTGGGTATAGCAACTTACATTCCCTTAAAAATACTGGGTCTGCAATATGCGGCACTACTTTGTTTGTTTGTGGGGCTGTCGGTTGTTATTCCTTACGTGGGCGCAATTGCAATAACTATTCCGGTGGCGATGCTGGCGTACTTTCAGTTTGGTTTAGGTTATGAGTTTTTATATATCATGCTGGCTTATTTAATTGTGCAAGTTTTAGATGGCAATGTATTAGTGCCACTGTTATTTTCTGAGGCGGTCGATATGCACCCTGCTGCAATTATTATTGCGGTGTTAGTATTTGGGGCTTTGTGGGGTGTGTGGGGTGTGTTTTTTGCGATTCCACTCGCGGCATTAATTCAAGCAGTAATAACGGCATGGCCTTCGCCGAATAGGATGGTGTAGGCTTTTATTGTTGTTTAAGTTCGTTTTCTTTTTTTCTTACTTGCTGTTTCATTCGGCGTTGCTATCACATCCATAAGCCACTCAAGCTTAAAAATATCATTAACAGCGCCACACCGTCCATGATATAAACGCCGAGCCTTCCAAAAATACGGTCCTGTGATGTCGAGCACGATGCGCTCTAGTGGCAAACCCTCACCGCGATATTGTCCTAGTAATTGTTGACTTAAATTTTCATCTGTTTCGGTTTTTTGTGCTAGAGGGTAGCGGTCGATGAGTTCACCATCGTGACTCAGTAAAATAACATCGCGGGAAAGCACTAATATAATAATTTCACCGGTATTGGTTACACCGCGCATTTGTTGCTTGTCATTAAATAATTTTTTGTTGTCAAAATAAATCTGTTTATCTAATGGACTAAAAATATGCTTTTCAGTTTTGTAACTAATCGGTGTTTCTTTGGGGTTGGTTTCATACAGACCAAGCACTAACGGATTATTTATTTTGGTTTTGTCTAAATTAAATTCATTGGTGTGATTTAACATGATGCCGGTGATAGACAACATAATAATAAACAACACCAGTATCAACAGATAAGCCTGAGTGCATATTGTGCAAAACGACCGGTTAAGCTCACACCGCCTTCACGCCAGGTGGTAGGAATAATGTATTTTTCAATATTGTTGCGCTCAACACTATAGAAAGTGGATGGCTCGTGGGTTTCGTTAATAATGCCGATGGGCACTAAAATAATACCGGCACGAATAGAGTTGTTGTCATTCACATCAAATTCTAAGAAGGCTTGCTCCATAGCAACTTCACCGCCATCGGCATCAACCGTGGCATGCTCAACCTCTAGCTCTGAGCAGAAGCGAATTTTATCATTGAATTAATGGCCCATAAACAGGATAAAACGGTATAGATCTATTTCTTTGGTGCTGTCTGTATGACGTAGTGTAATTCACCAGAGCCGCCAATGGTTGTTTTGCCTTTAGTGCCATGCCCACCGAAAGTACGGTTAAGGGAGGTTTCAGATGTGCTGTGATCATGTGAAGCAGATGATTCATATCCTGTGCAGAGGCGCTGCTGGAATTGCCTGATTCAATTATATCGGCGGTAGCTTCGAGGCGCACTAAAATCAGCTTGTTTTCAGCTTTTAGTGCATCAAGCTGTAGTGCAGGCTATCGGGTTCTGTTGAAAAGGCACTTGTTGATATCAGTAAAAGGGCGCTAGCAATCGCGCTTTTTAAAGAGGTGGATAAAAAATTACGGCCTTGCATGGGGTTAGGCCTTCGCTTGATTAAGTATGTTCGAGGCGTGTTAGCCGATAGTTAAGGCAGTTCTGATACTGCTACCTCGAAATCTGCGCAGGAGTATACATGATGTTGATGCGAACAAAAATGATCCTCATATAGAAAGCGATAAGATTTCAAACTCTTTGGAGCCGAGGCTTTAACCTCGCTTATAACAGGGCTGAAGCCCTGTCCTCTCACTGAATTCTTTGTTCATGGGATTGAATATGAATAAAATTTACATAGGCTTCAATCGCTTAGCCGCCATCAGCACCTCTTCGACATGCCCTTTCACTCTGATCCCCAGCCATTGCTCCCGGAGCACGCCATTAGAATCAATCAGAAATGTACTGCGCACTATGCCCATATATTCTCGGCCATAATTTTTCTTTAGCTGGATAACACCAAATAAATTACATACGATTTCATCAGGGTCAGAAAGTAAATCAAATGGGAATTCGTGTTTGGCTTTGAAATTAGTATGCACCCGAACCGAGTCACGGGACACACCCAGCACAACGGTTTTGGCGCGTTTAAATTTAGCGTAGTGATCGCGAAAATCCTGGCCTTCCTGGGTGCAGCCCGGCGTATTGTCTTTGGGGTAAAAATAAATGACGACATTTTTGCCCTTAAAATTTTTCAGGCTAAGGGTTTGTTCGCCCGTGGCTTCGGCGCTAAAGTCGGGTACTTTTTTATTTAAATCGAGTGACATTACTACCTCTTATTATGTTGTAATTTTTTAAGCGGGTTTAAATTCAGCATCCATACTGAGCTCATCGCACAGAGCACTAAAATCATTTTGTAATTGGGTTACATCATGTTCACCTGGAATATCTACCTGCATATTCACCGTAAACATCGGCGTGCCGGTGTGGGGTGCGTGGCCACTTTTGGTTTGCATGTTCACTATATTTATATTGTGCTGGGAAAGGTAGCGTGCCAGTTTATGAACAATACCCGGGTTGTCCATACCTTCTACGGTGATTTTATAACTTAGATGATTGTCATTATTACTGCGGCTGGTGGTCGATTTAATTAACAAATTTAAATTGAGTTTATCGGCGAGGGATTCTTTTTGTTGTTGAATAGAGTTGATAGATGCTTCGCTGCCGGTAACTAATAACATCACCACAAATTCGCCGCCGAGTACGCTCATGCGGCTGTCTTCTACATTTAAATTGACGTTGAGTAATACTTCGGTGAGTTCATTTACAATGCCGGGGCGATCTGCGCCAATGGCGGTAATGACGAGTGATTGATTCATTTTATTTTTCTCGTGTTAGTTTTTTTAGATTTTATCTACGATGCAATCAAGTGGTTGTAGTTTTAAATATAATATATAAAGGGATAGTCGTCATATTTAATACGTGAATAATTCAAATTACTATTGAGCCTTTTTATTGACTCTTTCTATCGGCCTCATTATCGTCCCCAGGCTGAGCCAGCGGTAATATAAAAAACTGATTCCTCCGGCCCGCGGGCAATGTCGATTCCCATATCAAAACCGTAACGCCGAGCAATCTGGTAGCGAAAGCCTATTCCTTGTGTCATTCGAGTGGGGGCATTTGCAAAACGAGCAGTACTGTTACTTGCACGTCCCGCACCCATAAAGCCAAGTACGCGCCAGCGTGTATCAATGAGCCAGGTAATTTCTGTTTCAAGCACGCCGATAAACTCACCCTGATAACGCTTAGCCGGAATACCGCGTAGTTTTATGCCTGGCGTAGCAAACGGCGGCAAAATATCTTTGCTGTTCGCGTACTCACTATTTAATCGTAAGCCAGCGCGCCAGTGCCTGGCAATAGGCCAATAATTTAAGCCATCAAATGTACTCAAATTATATTCGATATCACTACCAAATTTATTCCGGTACCAGAATTGTTCAACCGTATATTGATAGCCTGTAGCGGGTGAAAAAACATTATCGCGGCTGTCGAATTCTAAATTTAAGCCTAACGCAGACGTGGTGATATCACGTGGTTGTATCTTTTTTAGCTCATCTTGAAAATTAGGCGGTAGCGCGTTTAGATCAGTGGAAAAGTTAGGGCTAATTTTGGCATTAATATAACGCTGCGCTCCCCCTAAAAAAAATTGACTTGAAGCGAGCTTGAATTTAAGGGTTTGAAAAATTCCCGAGGCTTTGGTGTTGACATCAACTGGGCGGGGCAGACTTATGTCGCCGGTGCCATAAAAGTTCAAATTCACATCGCCATAACCACCGCCACCTAAATAACGTATACGTCCTTGTTTAAAAAAACCCATGTGGCCGCCACCGCTAAACCAGGAATCATTGCCGGTGGCTGCGGCCGCAATTACTGAGACGCTGGGAGGGAGCAAATGTTTTGCGGCATCGTTGTCGGCTTTGCGCATAGCTTGTAAACGTTTTTCTTTGTCGGATTCAGTTTCGTGAAAAAATAATCCCATCATACCTAAACCGCCGTCAACGGCAGGGTCGGTAATAATAATAGGAACGGGTAAAAAGCCGTAGGCATTTTCGGATAAATAGTCGGATGCATCGAAGCGTCCGTCGAGCATATCGATAAATTGAGAAGAGTTATTTTGGCTATAAGCCGAGCGGCAAAAAAAGATGAGAACAAATAAAAAACAATAGAGTTTCATAAAATTAATAAGTACCCTGTGGACAAAATAACCCCGAAGAAAATACCAGAATTAAATACTAAAAAAAGTACCAACAATTATATACAGCGCCTTACGTTCACATCAGCACTTTTTTGATAACTGTGCTACGCAAGACTCATAACACTGTTCTTTTAAAAGTGACTCAAAGTCTGGTAATTTAATAACATTTTTATATTACGATAACGCATAAATTTCAATTGTATTTATCTACGTCTCGCACCTCCACCAGCTCGTGCTCGATTAAAATGCTGACTACGTTGCATGCCCTGTTGTCGAGACTGATAACTACGTTGTAATTGCTGTTGGTTATAAATATTTTGAGGTCGAGTTGACGGCTGCCGGTTGGGTTGCTGAGCAGGTCGGCTTTGCCAGCTATTATTTCTTCGACTTTGCCAGCCATTATTGGTTTTACGATGCAGGTTTCCTTGTCGGTCGGAATAAATATTATTGGCACGGTCAGTCGCGGGGCGGGCATTTAGCTTGTTGTCTTTAGCATTAATGCGCGCCGCATTACGCGGATTATCATATAAATTACGTTCGCCCAATTTAGCCGCATTGGCAGGTAGCGTTGATGGGCGTTCTGCGGGTAGATTGCCAGGTCTATTTCCCGGATTATTAGCGGGTAGAAAACTTCCCGGTAGGCGATAAAGTGGACGGTAACCGGCATGTCGATAATGGTAGCCATGACCATATCCATAATAGTGGTGAGGTCCCCACCAACCGCCGTGATACCAGCCGCCGTAACCAATGCTAAAGGTAAACGGGCCGGTGCTGTAACTCACCCCCATTGCCCAGCCGCCATATGGGTTCCAGCGGGCATAATAGCCCCAAGTCGCCGGATAGGGATAGTAGTGGTGATAATACCAGCCAGGGTAATAATAGCCGGTGCCGTAGACAATAGTCGTTCCATAAATATAAGTGTTGGTATAGCCCGGGGTGTAGCCCACATAAACGACTTCGGGTTCCGCTTTATATATTTTCACAAAGGTAATGTTGTACATGGGAGAGTCTGCTGGAATGGTGTAGATCTCATCAGGCACAGAGCTCGCAATCGTCCATTTGCCGGTGGCTGAGCTGGCTGCAAACCACACCGCATTATCCACCGCATAATATAAATTGTGGGATACCTTAATCACAGGCGTTGCAGTATTGACCGCATAACTCAGGGCTGTGCTCAAAATGGGCTTAAAAACGGGTTCACCGTCATACTCCACTTTCAGGCTGGCGAGGCTGCGATCGATAGCAGCAGTTTGAGGAATTTGCGCGTTTAGTACCGCTTCTTTAGCAATTGTGGTGCCGGGTACCGCATATAGCACGGTACCCATAATGGAGTCTTCTGGAATATCAGCAAAAGATGTCGGTAGCGATTTTCCTGCTACATATTTCCATGGTCCCTGCATTTTAGCGCTTTTATACCAGCGCCCTGCAAGCAGCACATAGTATTTCTGTTGAATAATATCGAGTAGCACATCACTTTCAGTGTTGCTCATATAAAGTAGGTCACTGACACCATCAACAGGCTTAAACTCGGCTTTGGCAGTGGCAGAAATGAGTTCGGCGGGTTGGGTGCGAATAATAATTTTGGGTGCGGGGCCGAATTTATCTTTGACAGTTTTTTTGGCGTTAGGCGATGATTTTGGCTCTAAATCACTAATAGCACGGGGCACGTCTTTGACAAGTGACCAATCTGCAGATAACGCACTGGCGGCGTACCAGACTTTTTTATCGGCATTCAGATAATACAGTTTTTCAGTAGGGCTAAAAATTATGGTGAACGGCGTATTTACAATGCGCTTTAAGCTGCGTTGCGGTACATCTTGCATTTTAGGTTCACCATCAATGCTGATTAAAATGGCGGGTTCTTCGATAAATATAATTTCCGGTGGCGCGGTGTTAATTTTTTTAGAGGCATTCACTCGCTGGTCTTCGAGCTTTAAGGTGGCTAATAATTGAGCCATCGAAATTTGTAAATTCCATTTTGGAATTTGTTGTTCTAACAGTGTTTTTAACTTTGTGAGTTTTTTATCTTCTGCCTCAGGAATACGCACATTTGTTACCTTAACATCTGCAATAGTTGCCGTGCGTTCCGTCCGGTTTATTTGTAAACGTGCATCAAACCAGATGGCACCGAAAATGGGTTTATCGGCGTTTTTTAATTCAATTGAGATTGCGGCACGGGCTTTTAGTTGGTCGTCGTTTAAGGTTTCGGGTTGCGGTTGGTAAATAACCACAGTACCTTTGTTAGTTGTTATTTCCTGCGGCCATTGGCTGTTTTCATTGGCATAAGCATGGGCGCCGATTAAAAAGCTAATACCGAATAGAAAAAAAGTGCGAAGTGAATTTTGTAACATTTAATCGCCTTAAAAAAGTGAGCTATGAAAAAGCGTTGTAATGTATCCGAGAGTTTTTCTCGAATGCATTACTTTGAAAGCGCTTAAAACATTAAACCGATATCGAATCGGTAATTAGTAAAACCAGTAGGACTTGTCGTTCTACTATAATCAATCCATTTTTTACCGGCGGTAAATCTGAGAAATAGGTTGTCTTTTACATCAAATCGAAAGCCCGCACTTGCGCCGTAAGTGAATTCGGTTGACGTAAATGTGGGTAAATAGTCAGTACAGATATAGCCCCACCAGGGGTCCCACCAGCAACCGGTCTGGGGCGGGCCGGATGCAATGTTGGTATCAATAAATGTCCAGCCGGCTGTGGCCCCAACAAACGGCGTAAAACGTTTGGCTGAAAAGTTGTAAATGCCGGTAAATAACATGCTGTTGGTAAACAGGTTGCCAGAAACCTGCTCGTCCGGGTCACCGTTTTCAAATACGCGTGTGCCTGCATAGCCGACATCACCCCAGCTTAAGTCAAAATCTAAGGCCCAATGTTCGTCGAAATTGTAACCGACACCGAAACCAAAATTATATTCTTCATTAATATTGGCATTTGAGCCGTCTTCAAAGCTAATGTTTTTTGATTCGAGATACCTGGTTTGAAATGTTACTTCCCAACGATCTTTTCTATCACTTAGTGACATAATATTCGTGCTAAACGCGGCATTGGAAAATACACTTAAAGATAAATAAAGACAAAAAAGGGGAAATGTTTTTTTTAAAGCAGATTGCATTTTTATGGCCCGTGAAATTAGTATTATTTTAAATTATTATTAAAAATCATTATCAAAGTATATCCTATTTATATCTCAGTCTGAACAGGCCTGGCTAGACTTTACGAACAATTGAATTTACTATTATCCTAATTGTTGCTCATTATGAGCACGAGCCAACTACTGGAAATAAAAATGCTAACTAAACTATTAAAAATAGTTCTAACATTATTTTTTACGCTATTTCTTTTTTCATGTAGTAATGTAAAAAGCGCGTATGACTATGACAGCAGCATCGACTTTTCGGCGCTTAAAACCTACCAGTGGGACACTCGGCCCGCCGCTGCGTTTACCAATGCCAACCCGCTTATTGCTAAACGGGTGAAGAAAGCCATTGAAGATAATTTGCAACGCAAGGGTTTAGCGGAAGCAAAAACGGCGGATATTAAAATTAGCTATCAGGTGAGCGTTGAGAAAAAACTCAGCAGCAGTAAAATATCCACTGGCATAGGTATGAGTGTGGGACGTTATAATCGGGGGAACATTAGCATTAGTAGTGGTAATTCCATTCGCGAAACCACTGAAGGTACGCTGATGATCGATATGGTTGATGTCGGCACTAATAACCTTATCTGGCGTTCCACCACTACAAAACCCGTATCGGGCAGAGATGCAACGCCAGAAGAGTCTGAGAAACGAATTGGTCAGTTGATTTATGGCGTATTTGAGAACTTTCCGCCAAAAAAGAAGCTTTAAGCGGCGAGTTTGGCTTGTAAATAAAGCCCCTACAACGTACTATTTCCGGCTTGATTTAGCCCGCCCGTAACAGGGTTTACCGGAGGGGCGTCTATCCTCATTTCACAAAGGCAATAAACATGTTTCGTGGCAGTATGGTGGCGCTGGTTACACCCATGCACCCTGATGGATCGGTCGACTTTGATAGCCTGAGTCAGCTGGTTGAATTTCATATTGAAAATGGCAGCAGTGCGATTGTGTCCATGGGCACAACGGGCGAGTCGGCAACATTGAATGAAAAAGAGCATTGTGAAGTAATTCGTCGTACCGTTGAGATGGCAAATAACCGTATCCCGATTATTGCGGGCACCGGTGCCAATTCCACTACCGAAGCGATCACTTTAACTAAATGTGCGATGCAAGCAGGCGCCGATGCCTGTTTGCTGGTGACGCCGTATTACAACAAACCAACCCAGGAAGGTTTGTATTTGCATCACAAGTTGATAGCCGAAAGCGTGCCGATTCCACAAATTTTATATAATGTACCGGGGCGTACCGCCTGCGATATGTTGCCGGAAACTGTCGCGCGTTTAGCCAAAGTTTCTAATATTATCGGCATCAAAGAAGCTACCGGTGATTTATCTCGACTTACTCAAATTCGTGAACTGTGTGGTGATAACTTCGATATTTTTTCCGGTGATGACGGTACCGGTACCGAGTTTATGCTGCAAGGCGGTAATGGTGTGATTTCGGTTACCAATAACATTGCTCCCAAGGCGATGGCGAAAATGTGCGCGGCAGCACTGGCCGGTGAACGGGAAAAAGCCGAGAAACTTAATCAATCTTTAAGCGCCCTGCATAACGACCTGTTTGTTGAGGCGAACCCTATTCCGGTAAAATGGGCCTTAACTGAAATGGGCAAAATACCCGCGGGCATCCGTTTACCCTTAACTAATTTATCTGAGCAATATCATGAAACACTACGTGGTGCAATGCGCCAGGCCGGTGTGTTGTAACTATGTCTATGAAACTATTAAACGCTATTGAACAATTTAAAAAAACATTTTTAACGTTAATCGCATCAGCTGTTTTGTCAGTGATACTGGCCGCTTGCAGCTCAGATGGTGATAAAAAAGCAGAGTATATAGATGCAGCATCGGTTGAAGGTTTGGAAATTCCACCCAAGTTAAGTGTCCCCGATACTCAGGGTGCATTGCGTTTGCCGAAGCCTTCTGCGACTGCGAATAGCAATCAGGGTACTCAATCAGCAGCAGTGATTGCTCCTCAGTTTAGTGGCTTTGAGCTAAAAAATGATTCGCGACTTTACTGGTTAGAAATTGATATGCCGGTTACTGAGGTTTGGAAAAATTTGCCAGATTTTTTAACGTTTGAAGGCATTGAGGTGGATCGAGTTGAACGATTATTGGGCTATTTAGATACAAGCTGGATGAGTGAATATAAAGCCATTTATAATAACGAATCATCGAGTAGTTGGTTTGATGGCTTTTCTGCAGATTATAAAGATCGTTTTAGAATTAGGGTGGAAGCGATTTTAGGTAGCAATAAAACACGCATGTTTGTGAGTCATCGTGGCTTACAGCTTAGTACCGAAAATGATGTTCAAGTTTGGATGCAAAGAGAGACGGAGCCTTTTTTAGAACGCGATATCCTTTACCGTTATGTATTGTTTAATGGTATTAGCAAAACCGGTGCAACAGAGCTGCTTGCGTCATATCGTACTTATCAGTCACGAGTTAACAAAGTCGCTGATAGTCCAGATATATTTACTGTAACAGGTGAGTCCGATAAAATTTGGATGCGTCTGCAAATTGCTATGGATCGTTTAGGTGTCGATGTTGTAAAAAGTGATAAAGCCAGCAGAACCATGCAGGTGCTAGTTGGTGATTTAGACGGGGTAGATGAGCCATCAGGAGATGATAGCGGTTGGTTTGCTGGTTTATTTAGCAGCAAAAAAACAGCAGTTGATGAAGGTGATGAGCGCAAAGCAATTAAATCTGACGCTGAAGAACGCATAACATTGCAGTTGCAACAAATTGTGGGTAATGGCGCTAGTGAAATTAAACTGAGCAATATAGATGCCAGCGAATTAGAAGGTAAGTCAGTTTGGACTTTTCGCAATGCATTGTTAGACCAGCTTAAATAAATATAAAAACAATATTAAATAGCCGCGAAAAGTTTAGTTTTTGTTTGCGGCATATCAAAACTTCGGATCTATAATTTAGATCGATTCAGCAAAAAAATAGGTAAACTTCAGTGAAAATTCATTAGAATTTGACGTCTGATACTTATTATAATTTCACATAAGAGATTTTTCTATGAAAAAAAGTATGCCTTTATTGATCTTGTTTTTTTGCTCTTTTAATGTAGTGGCCGATGCATTTTTTGATAGCATGAAAGCACAAAAAATTAACCCAACGGTTTATGTTGTTCACGGTCCACGTGAATTGCCTAGTGCTGAAAACCGCGGTTTTATGAATAACCCAGCATTTATTATTGCGGATAAAAGTGTCATTGTAGTCGACCCCGGCTCAAGTCAGCAAGCCGGCACAATGTTGTTACGCGAAATTAAAAAAGTTACCGATAAGCCTGTGTCGCATATTTTCAATACTCATATTCACGGTGATCACTGGCTGGCAAATGATATTATTAAACAACGCTACCCTAAGGTAAAAATCATTGCCGACCCACGCATGATAAAAAAAGCCAAAGCGGGTGCCGCGCAATCGTGGATTGATACCATGCTGAGCATGACAGATGGTGCGACTAAAGGTACTAAAATTGCCTACCCCGAAATGGCGGTGAGTAATGGTAAGCAATTAAAATTAGCGGGCTTAACATTTGTAATACATAGCATTGGAGTGGCACACAGTAACACCGATATTATGATTGAGTATGTGCAAGGCTCAACATTTTTTACCGGTGACAATGTTGGGTATACTCGAATTTTACGCATGAATGACGGGGGCTTTAGAGATTCTATTAAAGCGTTGGATCGAGCTATTAGTTTAAATAAACAATATTATGTGCCCGGTCATGGACCATCGGGTGGTGTGAAACTGGCTAAGTTACAGCGTGAATATTTTAATACTTTATATACGCAGGTAGAAAAATATTACGAAGAAGGTTTAGAAGACTTTGAAATGAAACCTAAAATCGAGGCGGCTTTAAGCAAGTTTAAAAACTGGTCGGGTTTTAGCCATGAATTAGGTAAGCATATCAGCCTGGCAAAACTGGAAGTTGAAAAAGCTGAGTTTGAATAAATCAGATTTAATTTTGAATTAGACCTGGAGAAGAAGAGTTTATTGTTGCTTTAAGTAAATTTCAATACAGGTGAGCTATGCTTAAATGCAACTGCTTATTTTATTGAACTCTATTTGCGATAATATTGTGAAACAAAAATTAAAAAACTGGATTGAAAATAACGCTGTAACACAAAACATGGTGCCTCTGGTTACGGCGGTATTTATTGGTTTTAGTCTTCTGATGCTGTTCACGTTATATTCCTATTCAGATAACCTCTTATCGCTTGAGCAGGTAATCGTAAAACAATCCCAAGAAAGTCAAAAAATGAAACTCAATAGTGAGTTAATGGAATTGGCACGATCGCGCACGCGTTTAACATCAAAGCTAATTAATCTTGACGATATTTTTGAGCAAGATGAAATCAATGTGCAATTAGATGAATATGCGAATCGTTTTTCACGATTACGATCTGAGCTGCTTGCACTTAAAGTGTCATCAACGGAAAAAACATTATTAGAAAAACAAAATGAAATCGTAAAAATAATTTTACCAGCTCAGCGAAAATCAGTAGAAATGGCGATGAGTGATGACCCTGAAAAAGAGCAAAAAGCCAAGAAACTTCTTTATGAGGTTGTATTGCCAGGGCAAGGTGAATTAATAAATTTATTTTCTCAGCTTATTGTGTACGAACAAAAAGTTATTGATGATTTATCTATCAGCTCCCATCAATCGATAATTGAAATGGAAAAAAATAGCTATCAACTCATCGGAGTTGCATTGTTAGTTATTATAGTGGTTTCAATTGTGGTTATTTTGCGCATTAGAAAAATTCAATTTGAATTACTTAATACTCATAAAACATTAGAGTTAAAAGTTGAAAAACGTACTGCAGAACTTAAAACGGCGATGCGTTCAGCAGAAAAAGCGGTAGTTGCAAAAAGTCAATTTTTAGCCACTATGAGTCATGAAATTAGAACCCCTATGAATGGCGTATTAGGAATGGCACAATTATTGGAACGTACAAAACTCGATGTGGGGCAAACAAGCTATGTGCAGTCTATTTTATCATCAGGTCAGCTTTTATTGACAATAATTAATGACATACTCGATTTTTCTAAACTGGATGCCAATAAGGTTAAACTGGAAAGTGTTGTATTTGATTTTAAACCAAGCTGTGGTGAAATCGTTGAAATATTAGGAGCGGAGTGTCATAAAAAAGGCTTAGATTTAAAGCTGGAATACGCAAAGGATGTGCCAAGGTTTTTGTTGGGCGATTCATCTCGATTACGTCAAATATTATTTAATTTATTGGGTAATGCAATTAAATTTACTGAGCATGGTTATGTGAAGTTGAGTGTTAAGTGTTTGGCGGTGCACAGTCAATTGGCTGATTTACGGATTGAAGTTAAAGACACGGGAATCGGCATAGAGAAAAATAAGCAAGATAATTTATTTCAATCTTTCACGCAGGCGGATGATTCAACAACTCGAAAATTTGGCGGCACTGGGCTTGGTTTGGCTATTTGCAAACAACTTATATCTTTAATGGGGGGACAGTTAAAAGTTGAGTCTGAGTTGGCTAAAGGAACAAAATTTTATTTTGAGATTAGTTTGCCAATAGATAAAAATAGCAGGCTACAGAAATCACTTGAAGATAAAAAAACACAAGAGGCTGCTGTTGAGTTTAACGCACATGTTTTGTTGGTAGAAGATGTGCTGATCAATCAAAAAATTGCACGGGCTATGCTAGAGAATTTGGGTGTTAGCTGTGATATTGCCGCCGATGGATTTGAAGCCTTGTCGAAGTGGCGTAAAAATAATTATGCGTTAATTTTTATGGATTGTAGAATGCCGAATATGGACGGATATGAAGCAACAAAAATGATTCGTGTTGAGGAAGATGGTGAAAAGAGAATTCCGGTGTTAGCTTTAACAGCAAACGCTGCGTCCGAAGATCGAGAAAAATGCATGGCACATGGCATGGATGAAGTTATTTTAAAACCGTTTCAGGCGAGTGATTTATCTGATGCGTTGTCGAGGTGGCTTTAAGCGGGTGAGTTTTATGGTGTAGGCGTTAGTTAAAGCTAACGCTAACGCCTACAGTCACGAATGACTTACAATAAATACTTTGAAAATTAAGCGTCTTTATCGTGCTCAATTAGCGCGTATGCTGAATGATTATGAATCGACTCAAAATTTTCAGACTCCAGCGTATAAGAGCGAATCCGCTCATCCTCATTTAAACGCGCTGCCACATCGCGGACCATATCTTCAACAAATTTGGGATTATCATAAGCGCGCTCAGTTACAATTTTTTCATCCGGGCGTTTTAATAAACCGTAAAGTTCGCAAGATGCTTCCTGCTCAACAATATCAATTAAATCTTCAATCCAGATAAAGTTATCGGCTTTAACATTAACCGTTACGTGGGAGCGTTGATTGTGCGCACCGTATTCTGATATTTTTTTAGAGCAGGGGCACAGACTGGTAACCGGAACCACCACCTTAACCGTGACGTGATTTTTACCGCCAACCCGGTCACCATAAAAAGTTACTTCGTAATCTAGCAAGCTTTGTACGCCGGATGCGGGAGCCGTTTTATTAACGAAATAAGTGAAGCTCATTTCAATATGTCCATTTTCCGCATCGAGTTTTTCAGTCATTTCTGACAACATGGTACGCAATGTTTTCACGGTGATTTCGTGATCGTGGCTATTTAATATTTCCACAAAGCGCGACATGTGTGTGCCTTTAAAATTATGTGGTAAATCAACATACATATTAAAGTTAGCAACGGTGTGCTGCACATGCCCCGAGCGATCTTTAACCTGCACCGGATGGCGAATATCTTTTATGCCGACTTTATTAATGGCAATGTGACGCTTGTCCTGGCTGTTTTGTACATCGGGCATTGTCGTTGTTGCATCGGTCATCTTATTCTCTTCGCTATTCGCTATAGGTGACACAGGCGCGTTCGGTTTCCCACAAAGTGAGGGAGCTAACGCGCAGTGTGTCAGTGTTAAGTTTTTTACCGACTTGCTGAAAAATCCAGGCTGCCATGTTTTCGGCGGTGGGATTAATCTCAGTGAAGGGTTCGATCTCGTTTAAGTAGCGATGATCGAGCCGATCACAGACGTCATTGGTGGCTTTTTTCATGGCTTTAAAATCAATGGCCATGCCCACCTTGTCGAGTTCTGTCGATTCTACTTCCAGCTCAACTTTCCAGTTATGTCCATGCATACGGCTACAGGCTCCGGGATAATCACGCAGAGTGTGGGCCGATGCAAAGTCAGTGACAATTTTTAAAGTATATTTAGCTGGCATATCAGGCTTGGGAGTATATATGAAAAAGGGCCGGTAAAAACCGCAGGATTTTATCGGTTTTTCGTATTATTAGCAATCACTTATAGCGCCATAGTCAGGGGTGTGAGTCAATACGGCTAAGTTAAGGTGTAACTATGATCTGAAAACAAGGCTTTAGCCCTGTTATGGACGGGACGGAATGCTTTATGTTTCAATCGATTTAATAATCCCCGCCGCATCCAGGCCGCATTCCGCCAATAATAGATCTGTCGCACCATGCTCAACAAAGCGGTCTGGCAAACCTAAATTAATCACCCGGTTATTTAGCTTGTTGGCCAGCAACCACTCATTCACGCCGCTGCCTGCACCGCCTGCAACCACGTTTTCCTCGATGGTGACAATCAACTCATAGGTATTGGCGATGTTTTGCAGCATGCCAGTATCCAGCGGCTTTACAAAACGCATATTCACCACTGTTGCATTTATTTCTTCAGCAGCGCTGAGTGCCGGCGTTAACATGCTACCAAATGCCAGTATGGCAACCTTTTCGCCTTGTCTGCGTATCTCGGCTCTGGCAATTTCAATGGTTTTAAATTTCAGGTCAATTTCCGTGTTCGGCCCCTGTCCGCGAGGATAGCGTACCGCTGCCGGACCGTTGTGCTGGTAGCCGGTAGTGAGCATTTGGCGGCACTCGTTTTCATCCGATGGCGTCATAATTAACATATTGGGCACACAGCGCAAATAGCTTAAATCTAAGTTACCAGCGTGGGTGGGGCCGTCTGCACCTACCAGTCCGGCCCGGTCTATGGCGAATAGCACGGGCAGGTTTTGAATCGCCACATCGTGTACCAGTTGATCGTATGCGCGCTGTAAAAAAGTGGAGTAAATGGCCACCACCGGTTTGGCCTTTTCGCAGGCCATGCCCGCCGCCAGTGTGACTGCATGTTGCTCGGCAATGCCCACGTCGTGATAGCGGCTGGCGAATTTTTCTGAGAATTTCACTAGTCCCGAACCTTCGCGCATTGCGGGGGTGATGGCAACCAGTCGCTCATCTTTTTCCGCCATGTCGCACACCCAGTCTGAAAATACCTGTGTGTAAGTGGGTTTATTGGAAGAAGGGTCGAGCTTGTTGCCGGTCTCCGGGTCGAAGCTGCCAAGGCCGTGAAACAGACAGGGATTATTTTCGGCGGGCTTGTAACCCTTGCCTTTTTTCGTGATCACATGCAATAACATCGGACCGGGTTGAACCCGCAGGTTTTTTAGCATGGTAATAAGGGTGGTGATATCGTGGCCGTCTACCGGGCCGTAATAGTTAAAGCCCAGTTCTTCGAACAGGGTGCCGGGCATCATCATGCCCTTAACGTGCTCTTCGGTTCGCTGGGCTAAATCCCACATGGAGAACTTTTCCAGTACGCGTTTAGAGCCGCTACGCATGGTTGAATAAACCTTGCCCGACATGATTTTAGATAGGTGTTTGGATAGTGCCCCCACATTCGGTGAAATCGACATTTCATTGTCATTTAAAATCACCAGTAAATCGGTGTCGGTATCGCCACCGTGGTTAAGCGCCTCAAAGGCCATGCCCGCCGACATCGCCCCATCGCCAATCACCGCCACGGTTTTTTGCTGGCTGCCGCGCATTTTGGCTGCCATGCTCATGCCTAATGCGGCGCTAATTGAAGTGCTAGAATGGCCGACCCCAAATGTGTCGTAAGGGCTTTCGCTGCGTTTTGGAAAGCCGGCCAGGCCGTCGTGCTGGCGAATCGTGCTCATCTGTTCGCGACGGCCAGTAATGATTTTATGGGGGTAGGATTGATGGCCCACATCCCACACCAGCTTGTCTTCAGGAGTGTTATAAACGTAGTGCAGGGCGAGGGTCAACTCAACCGTGCCCAGGCCGGCGGATAAATGCCCGCCGGTTTGGGCCACCGATTGAATTACAAACTGGCGCAGCTCGCTGGCCAGTTGGGTTAAACGAGCTTCCGGCAGGGCGCGCACATCATCCGGTGATGTGATGGTTTTTAGTAGGGGAAATTGATTGTTTAATTCAGTCATTTTTTAATCAATATCCGTTTAATGGCCGCGTTCAATAATATAGGCGGAAAGCTGGCGTAGTACATCCGCTGATTCGTCAAAAATTTCTAAGGCTTTAATAGCCTGCTGGTGTAGCTCTAAAGCTCTTGCGGTGGCACCTTTCAGGCCCAGCAGTGCAGGGTAGGTCGGTTTGTTTTGTTGCTCGTCTGAGCCCTGAGGTTTGCCCAGGGTTTCGGTGTCAGCGGTAACATCCAGCACATCATCGTGTATTTGAAAGGCTAAACCCACGCAGCGCGCATAAGTGCCCAGCGCTTCGAGTTTGGCGGCCTGAATATTCGGGCTGCACATGGCGCCTAATAATACGCTGGCACGAATTAGAGCACCGGTTTTTAGCAGGTGCATATTTTCCAGCTGATCTAAGTTTAGGGATTTGCCTACAGAATCTAGGTCAATCGCCTGCCCACCAGCCATGCCAATTGAGCCGCTGGCCTGGGCTAATAATTTAATCATTTCAATACGATTATCGGCGCTGGTTTGCATGGTTTTATCAGAGGCGAGCACTTCGAAGGCAAAAGCCTGTAGTGCATCGCCGGCTAAGATGGCGGTGGCATCGTCAAATGCTTTGTGGCAGGTGGGGCGACCGCGGCGTAAATCGTCATCGTCCATAGCGGGCAGGTCATCATGAATCAGTGAATAAGCGTGAATAATCTCTACCGCACAAGCGCAAGCGTCCAGCTCACTCAGTTCAATATTCAGGGCCTGGCCCGCCGCATATACCAACACCGGGCGTACCCGTTTGCCCCCCCCGCCAACCACCGAGTAACGCATCGCCTGTTGAAGACGCGCTTCGGGGCCGTGGGGTTCGGGGAGCCAGATATTCAGGTGACGGTCAACGCGCTCGCAATAGTCTTTTAACAGGGCTTTAAGTTGTGGGTCTTTAGGCATTCTTTAATCGACAATGTTTCAGGTTAATCTTTTAGGGGTAATCTTCTGGTGGGTTAGTCTTTCAGGATAATTTTCCAGGATCAATTTTAGAGGATCAATCCTAGAGGACCAATCCTGGAGGACCAATCCTGGAGAATCAATATTTAGTCGTCTATTTCGAAGGGCTTTTCCAGCAGCTCGCCGTTCTTTTCAATCAACTGGGTGACTTTTTGTTCGGCTTTGCTCAGTGCCTGCTGGCAATCAGCCGCGAGTGAGATGCCTTTCTCAAAATGTTTAAGCGCATCTTCCAACGGCAGATCGCCCTGTTCCATGTCTTCCACCAGCTCTTCTAGCTGTGACATGGCTTTTTCAAAATTAACGGGTGTTTTACGGGCCATAAAAGTGCTTCAATATGATTAAATTTAGACTGCGTATATTACTGGTTTAAGGGGCTGTGCGCCAGTGGGAAGTGTCAACAGGATATACAGTATTATTTATAAATTAGCGTTAAGCATAGTTAAATGATGCCATCAAAGAAAACCTTATTCCCGACACACTGACGTCAAAGCAAATTAACGCGGTTTATGCGAGTGAAGCAGATCTTTTGAATATTGCTTTGTTTGGTGTCACCGCTAAACAATGGCGAGATTTGAATCCAGAGTTAACAGGTAATATGCGCGATCATGCCAATGTGCATCAGCTGGTCTGTTTGGCAAATTTAGAATCATTGAATGCGCATTTTATAGCGCAGGGTTTAGCTCAGCCTAAACGGTTACTTGAATTAAATAAACTGGCTATTCAGCAAATGTCTATTTTATTAAAGCACCATGCTTCAGTGCGACTTAGTGTTGAGAAATAGCGATGTCTTATTTGCCATTAAAGCCTATTCCTATGAAAGACCGTAGCTCAATGATCTTTATTCAATATGGGCAAATAGATGTAAAAGATGGCGCTTTTGTGGTGATTGATAAAGAGGGAGAGCGCATGCAAATTCCTGTAGGTTCTATTGCCTGTATTATGCTGGAACCCGGTACGCGGGTGTCGCATGCGGCAGTACGCCTAGCAGCACAAGTGGGCACGTTGTTGGTGTGGGTGGGTGAGGCGGGTGTGCGGTTATATGCATCTGGGCAACCGGGTGGGGCGCGATCAGATCATTTGCTCTATCAGGCTAAATTGGCATTAGATGATGAGTTGCGCTTAAAAGTTGTGCGAAAAATGTATGAACTACGTTTTGGTGAAAAATCCCCGGAACGCAGAAGTGTGGAGCAGCTACGAGGTATTGAAGGCGCAAGGGTTAGAAAGCTTTATGAGTTAATGGCCAAACAATATGGCGTAACCTGGAAAGGGCGTCGGTATGACCCTAAAGATTGGAAAAAAGGCGACAAAATAAATCAATGTATCAGTGCCGCTAACGCTTGCCTTTATGGCATAACAGAAGCGGCAGTACTGGCCGCGGGTTACGCACCGGCGGTAGGGTTTATACACACAGGAAAGCCCTTGTCATTTGTTTATGATATTGCCGATATTTATAAGTTTGATACTGTTGTACCCATTGCTTTTAAAATAGCTAAAACTCGCCCTGCTCACCCCGATAGAGCCGTAAGGCAGGCCTGTCGAGATAGTTTTAGAGAAGGTAAAATATTAAAAAAAATTATCCCCATGATAGAAGAAGTGCTGGCTGCAGGTGAAATTTCACCACCCGAGCCGCCTAAAGAATCTGTGCCACCGGCCATACCTGAGCCAGAGCCTATAGGTGATGAAGGGCATAGGGGATAGTAATGGGAATGCTGACAGTCGTGACTGAAAATGTGCCGCATAGGTTAAGGGGCAGACTTGCAGTTTGGTTGGTAGAGGTTAGAGCGGGAGTTTATGTCGGTAACACATCCAAAAGAGTGCGCGAAACTATTTGGAATTATTGTGAGTCCGATTGCGAAGACGGAAATATCGTAATGGCCTGGCAAACTAATACTGAATCCGGTTTTGATTTTCAAACAATGGGTATAAATAGAAGGATACCCGTGGAGTTTGATGGGTTTAGGTTAGTGGCATTTTTGCCTGAGAAAAAACTGGAAGAAGATAAGAAGTGAATAGAAATAGAGATAATTTAGTTGGTAGAAATTCAAAGCTTGAAAAGCACGTTATTTAACAGTAAGTTAGAAATGGTGTGTTCCCCACGCCTGTGGGGATGAACCGTTCTATCATTATAAATAATAAAACCTAAACTTTAAGGAAAGTTGCGCTCTTCGCGGGCGCGTGGATTGAAACATGTTTTTCTCGAATCATTAATAATATATCCAGGTAGGTTATGGATGCTTAGTAATTTAATATCGATATGTTTTGGCTGTACTTTAATAAAACGGTAACAATTTTGACGTATCTTATTGTCGCTTGATTAATTATTCTAGTTGGTAAGTAACGTGAAAAAAATTATTTTATTACTGTTCCTTTATTTGTTTTCTATGCAAACAGCTCAGGCCGATGAAGTGCTGTTTCGATTGCACGGTTCTAATACCATTGGCGCTAAATTGGCACCCGCTTTAGTGCAGGGCTGGTTACAAAAAAATTCATATACACAAATACATAGTATTGAAAATGCGATAGAAGAAATCACAATTGTTAGCCGTAATAAAGCTGGCATAAAAAACAGAGTTGAAATTAAATCACACGGTTCGGGGACTTCTTTTAAGGCGTTAAAAAAAGGTGTCGCGGATATTGGTATGTCATCCCGGCCTATTAAAGAAAAAGAAAATAATCGCTTAAAACATTTCGGCGAAATGACTCGGCAGGGAGTGGAGTTTGTGGTTGGCTTAGATGGCATTGCGGTGATTGTTCATCCGCATAATCCGCTTTTGCAATTAGATAAAAATACGGTGAAGAGAATTTTTACAGGGCAAATAACTCGTTGGGGCGAAGTAGATAGTGAACTGGTGGCTAAAAAATTTATGGGAAAAATTCAAGTTTATGCCAGAGATAATAAATCCGGTACCTTTGATACATTTAAAGCCCTGGTGATAGGTAAAAAAGCGTCGTTAGCTAAAAACGCCCGGCGTTATGAATCTAATGATAAATTATCGGATGATGTTGCGAGTGATAAGTGGGCGATTGGTTTTGTGGGTTTGCCTTCGGTGCGTAATGCTAAATCCTTGGCGATTTCAGAGTCAGGTACACAGGCTAAAAATCCAGAAAAATTTGATGTGGCAACGGAAGATTATGCGCTGGCACGACGTTTGTTTTTATATGTGCCTGATATAAATGTCAATCCGTATGTAAAGTCTTTTATGGATTTTGTCGAGTCTGAAGCGGGGCAGACAATAGTTGATGCCAGTGGGTTTATTTCACAAAATTTAAAACTTAAAGCAATAAATCCGGATGCTGGATATCCATCTGAATATTTAAAATTTACCCGCGATGGCTTGCGCTTGTCATTAAACTTAAGATTTAAAAAAGGCACAACTAAACTCGATAATAAGGCTATACGTGATATTAATCGACTGGTTGATTTTTTAGCTAAAAAAGAAAATAAAAACAAGCAAGTGATGTTGTTTGGTTTTGCGGAATCCAGTGAATCGCACCCTGCATTTAGTTTAAATTTATCAACGTATCGAGTGGACTGGGTATCTGTTTTACTGGTGCAAAAAGGCATAGACCCGGTGCGGGTGCGTGCCTATGGTGATGCTATTCCTGTGGCTTCTAATGAAGATGCCGGCGGTCGACACAAAAACCGCCGAGTGGAAGTTTGGTTGCGTTAATTTATGGGTTTGCGCCGGCGGGGCGTTTCACCCAGCCTTCGTGCTTATCCATCCATTTGAGGCTAATAATGTACCAAAGCGTTATCGGCACCATCATGGTAATCCAGCTCCAATCGTCAATTAGCAACAACTGTTTACCTAATTCGCCGATAGAGTCGCCGAACATTAAAACCCAGGGTAGCGAATAGATGGAAAATATGATGCTGGCCCAGATTAAAATTAATGCGCCTTTGCGAGTTTCGATGGCGGAAAAAGCCAGGAAAACCCATAGAGGTGTGTTTTTTGTATTGGTCATTTTTAATGTCCCTGGTATTGTATTAAATGTGATTTAAAATTTTTAAAGTGATAAAGCATAAGGTGAAAGATAATGCGTTCTCTGTTATTTTCTAGATGCAAAAATTTTGCCAATGAAGCGAAAATGTTATTGACAATATAAAGATAAAGTTAAGTGTCACTTTAATAAAGCCTAATTAAATTGTATCAGAATGGTTGATATTGTTAGGTATTTCGACAATTAAATATCCAGTAGCTCACTCACTCGGGTGACTGCAATAATTTGCATATCGGCAGGAGTGTCTTGAGGTTTGGGCATATTGCCCTTGGGAATCACCGCGTGGGTGAAGCCATGTTTTGCCGCCTCTTTTAAACGCTCCTGCCCATTGGGCACAGGGCGAATTTCACCCGCCAGCCCAATCTCGCCAAAGACAAATAATTTTTGTGGTAAAGGTTTATCGCGAAAGCTGGATAAAATAGATAGCAACATTGCCGCATCCGCTGCGGTTTCGGTGACGCGCACGCCGCCCACAATATTAATAAATACGTCTTGATCGTGCATGGGAATACCGCCGTGGCGATGCAGCACAGCCAATAACATGGAAAGACGGTTTTGATCTAAGCCTAAAGTAATCCGTCGCGGATTACCCAAATGCGACTCATCCACCAATGCCTGCACTTCAACCAATAATGGCCGGTTGCCTTCGCGGGTAACCGTAATCATGCTGCCGGCGACGGGTTCGTCATGGCGCGATAAAAAGATAGCCGAAGGGTTGCTGACGGTTTTTAAGCCAGTTTCGGTCATCGCAAATAACCCCAACTCATTCACTGCGCCAAAACGATTTTTAATTGCGCGAATCATCCGATAACGCTCACCGGAGTCACCTTCAAAATATAACACGGTGTCGACCATGTGCTCTAATACACGGGGACCGGCGAGGGTGCCTTCCTTGGTAACGTGGCCGACTAAAAATAAAGCCGTATTGGTTTGTTTAGCAAAACGCACCAACTGCGCGGCGCTTTCTCGCACCTGTGCTACTGCGCCCGGAGTGGATTGTAATAATTCGGTGTAAATAGTTTGAATAGAATCAATCACCATTACCTGTGGTTTGGCTTGTTTGGCCAAACTTAAAATACGTTCAACGCAGGTTTCGGCTAACAGTTGAAATTTATCGTCGCCTAAATTTAAACGCCGTGCTCGCAAAGTAACCTGTTGTAAAGATTCTTCGCCGGTTACATATAGGGCGTTCATTTTGTCGCCCAGTGTTGCGAGGGTTTGGGTGAGTAAGGTCGATTTACCAATGCCGGGGTTGCCGCCTATTAGCACCACCGAGCCCTGTACCAAACCGCCGCCTAAAACCCGATCTAATTCGCTGATGCCGGTGGGGGTGCGGGGCTCTGCTTGCAGTTCGATGTCTGCCATATTTTGCACCGCAGTTTTGCCCGCATAGCCGGTAAAACGTGAGCTACTTTCTTTGGGATTGTGTTTTTCGTAGATACTTTCAATTAACGAATTCCACTCGCCACAGTCGCCACATTGTCCGGCCCATTTGTTATGCACCGCGCCGCAGCTACTGCATAAATATTGGAGTTTAGGTTTTGCCATTTGTACTTTCTTTTATTTTTTAAGACAAATCATGGGTGGAAGAGTCATCGTCATCATCGTCGTCAGGTGTAATTAAGCGCGGCATTAAGCGCACCATTTGTACCGCATTGTTCTGAGTTTTTATCACTTCAATCGGGTGTTTGGCAATTAAAATACTGGTGCCGGTGGCGGGGATGGATTGCAGGTATTCTAAAATTATACCGTTTAATGTTTTAGGGCCATCGGTGGGCAGGCTAATATTTAAGCTGCGATTAATTTCACGAATGTGGGTGTTGGCAGAAATTAAATAACTGCCGTCATCCTGTGAAATAATATTATTGTTATTAACGGGTGAGTCGGTGGTGAACTCGCCGACCACTTCTTCTAAAATATCTTCCAGTGTAACCAATCCCTGAATATCGCCGTATTCGTCTACCGCTAAAGCAGTGCGGCGTTTGTTTTTTTGAAAATTAATTAATTGTTGATACAAAGATGTGCCCTCGGGAATAAAATAAGCTTCGCGAATTTGGCTTTCTAAATTTTCTTTGGTTAACTCGTTGCGGCTTAATAAATTAATGACGCGGCGCATATGAATAATGCCGATGATATTGTTGATGTCATCTCGATAAACCGGTAGGCGGGTGCGCTGACAGGTGGTTAAGTCATCAATAATTTCGTCCCAGCTTTCGCTTAAATTAAGAGCGGTGATTTCATTGCGCGGTACCATTATGTCATCGACGCTGGCATGTTCTAAATTTAATAAACCCAGTAACATGTCTTGATGTTTTTGGGGTACGAGTTGGTCGGCTTCCATTACAACGCTGCGCAGCTCTTCAACACTTACGCCTTCGTGTTTGGTTTGTTCGGGGTTAACACCGAAGACTTTCAATAAGGCATTTGCAATTAAATTAACTACATATACTAATGGATACGTTGATTTTAATAAGGGAGTGTAAATATAGGCGGCGAGAAATGCAATGCGCTCTGGGTGTAGTGCGGCAAGTGTTTTGGGTGCGACTTCGGCAAAAATTAAAATCACAAAAGTAAGTGCGCCGGTGGCAATTGCAATGCCGGCTTCACCAAAGTGGCGCAGCGCTAAAATGGTGGCGATGGAGGCGGCTAAAATGTTAACAAAATTATTGCCGAGTAAAATCAGACCGAGTAAACGATCGGGGCGTTCGAGTAAACGCATGGCAAGCCTGGCGCCGCGGCTGCCTTTTTCAGCAAGAAACTTTAATCGATAACGGTTTAATGACATCAGCCCGGTTTCAGAGCTGGAAAAAAAACCGGAGAGTAAAATGAGCGTGCCCAATATAATATACAGGGTGCTATCGGAAAGATGGTTCATGATATTTTAGGTGAGTACGATAAATTCGAGTACAAATTTGCTGCCAAAATACGCCAGCATTAAACTGGCGAAGCCGCTTAATGTCCAACGAATAGCGGTGCGTCCGCGCCAGCCAATGGTAAAACGTCCGACCAGCAAAATAGCAAATACCAACCAGGCAATAATACTAAGCACGGTTTTATGCACTAAATGTTGGGCGAATAAATCTTCTAAAAATACAAAGCCACTGAGCAGTGCAAAAGTTAAACCGATGAAGCCTGCCAAAATAAAATCAAATAATAATTTTTCCATGACTTGTAATGGCGGCAGTTTTTTCATTAAGCCACCGGGGCGGTGATTGTGTAACATGCTATTTTGCAGAGATAAAGCAATTGACATGCAGGCGGCAAGGCCTAGCAAACTATATGCAATGATAGAAACCAGCACATGAATTTTTAAGCCCTGAGATGCATCATAGGCAAGTATATAGCTGGAGGTGTCCATACTTTCAATTAAAAGGGTGATGCCTGCAATCGGTAAAATGACTACAGCTAAAATCTCAGTACGGCGTTTTATCGACATTAATAAAACCAGTAAGCTAATCACCATTGCGACAGACGATGCCGCATCAAAAAAACCAAACTGGAAACCGTTAACCGTAAATAGCGTTTTATATAAGATAAAGCCGTGCAAAATGGCCGCAGCAAAGCCCGGCAGTAATAAGTAGGCAATGGGTTTCTGGTTAAAAAAACTGTCACCTTTTAGGCGCAGTATTAGTCCTAGTGTGGAAACCAGATAGAGAGAGAAAGCGATAAGCGCTGTAATTGCATCCATTAAGTTTAGAGATTGCTCTTTAAATAATTTAGTGGGGATATTATAGGGTAAAGCAGGCGGCGGGGGAAAGGGAAGAATATTTGCGTTAAAAATAATAGTTAGGCTTAATGTAGCAGGCTTTGTTTTTTTACTGACGAGCTGTAGCGGATAAAGCGTAAAAAAGCGTTAAGTCCATCAATTTACGATGCTTTTTTAAAGGCATTTTGTCTGTGCCGTGCTAGCATCTGAGTGAATATATCCGTTTTTTTACGAGTTCGAGTTATCCGGTCTTCGGGGAGACCCAAATGAAATTACGTGTTCTGGGGTGTAGTGGCGGCATAGGCAAGGGCCTGCACACCTCAACTTATATGATTGATAATGATATTTTGCTGGATGCGGGTACCGGTGTTGGTGATTTGTCACTGGCGCAAATGCGGCAGATTAAACATATTTTTATTACCCATAGTCACATGGATCATGTGCTGAGCATTCCCTTATTAGTCGATACCTTGTTTACTGAATTACAGCAGCAACCCTTATTGGTGCATGCGCGCCCTGAAACTATTAAAGTATTAAAACAACATGTTTTTAACTGGCAGCTGTGGCCTGATTTTACTGCATTGCCCAGTAAAGATGTGCCTGCATTAAAATTAATTGAAATGATACCGGGTGGCCAAATCGAGTTAAATGGGCGGTGCATTGAAATGGTGGATGTGAATCATACTGTGCCGGCATCGGCCTATATAGTAGAGTCGGCGCAGAAGGTGTTTGCCTATTCGGGGGATACCACCACCAATGATAATCTATGGAATCGTCTCAACCAGTATAAGCAGTTAGATTTTATGGTAATTGAAACCGCTTTTGCAGATGAAGAAATAGAGCTGGCTAAATTATCTAAACATTATTGTCCGAGTTTATTGGCGCAGGATTTAAAAAAGCTTAAGCATAAAACCAAAATTGGCATATCGCATTTAAAGCCCGGGGATGAGGCGCGCATCTTTCAAGAATGCCTTGATGCGGTGAAGAATGCACAGGAGTTGCTTCATTTAACCAGTGATGATCATTTTCAGATATAATCCCCTTCTTAATTTTTACAAATCACTAAAGAACCATTAAAAAATCATGTTTGATAGCCTAAGCGATCGCCTTTCCAAAACGATTAAAAACCTGCGCGGCCAGGGTCGAATTACTGAAGATAATATAAAAGACACCATGCGTGATGTGCGCATGGCACTGCTCGAAGCCGATGTGGCCTTGCCGGTGGTGCGTGATTTTGTCGATAGGGTAAAGCAGCGTGCAGTCGGGCAGGAGGTGATGAGCAGCCTGTCACCCGGCCAGGCGCTGATTAAAATTGTTGATGAAGAATTAGTCGCAACGATGGGCGCCGCCAATGAAGAATTAAATTTAGCCGCCCAGCCGCCGGCGGTGGTTTTAATGGCGGGTTTGCAGGGTGCGGGTAAAACCACCACCGTTGCCAAGTTGGCTAAGTTGCTGCAGGAGCGTCATAAAAAGAAAGTGATGGTGGTGAGCTGTGATGTCTATCGTCCCGCTGCAATCAAACAGTTGCATACCTTGGCTGACCAGGTGGGTGCGAGTTTTTATCCCAGTGAAAAAGAACAAAATCCGGTGGAAATTGCGAAAGCGGCGCTTGATGCGGCGAAAAAACAATTTCAGGATGTGTTGTTAGTGGATACCGCCGGTCGTTTGCATATCGACGAACAAATGATGGGCGAGATTCAGCAGATTCATCAGGCAGTAAATCCGGTGGAAACCCTGTTTGTGGTTGATAGCATGACCGGGCAGGATGCAGCCAATACCGCCAAAGTCTTTAATGACGCGCTGGAGTTAACCGGTATTGTGCTCACTAAAACTGATGGTGATGCCCGTGGCGGTGCCGCTTTGTCGATTCGCCAGATCACCGGCAAGCCGATTAAATTTTTAGGCGCGGGTGAAAAAGTTGATGCATTGGAGCCTTTTTTCCCGGATCGATTAGCCTCAAGAATACTTGGCATGGGCGATGTGCTGAGCTTAGTGGAAGAAGTGCAGCGTTCGGTTGATGTAAAAGAAGCTGAAAAGCTCACTGCTAAATTTAAAAAAGGTGCGGGTTTTGATTTTAATGATTTGAAATCGCAAATGGAACAAATGATGAATATGGGCGGGCTGACAGGCCTAATGGATAAAATGCCCGGCATGGGTGGTAAAATGGCTGCTATGAAAGACAAGGTGGGGGATAAGGACGTGAAGCGACTGATCGCAATAATTCAATCAATGACCCCGCAAGAGCGAGCCTTCCCTGATATTATTAAAGGCTCGCGCAAAAAACGCATCGCAGCCGGTGCCGGTGTACAGGTGCAGGAAGTGAATAAGCTAATGAAGCAGCAGTTGCAAATGAAAAAGATGATGAAAAAAATGAAAGGTGGCGGCATGAAGAAAATGATGCGCATGATGCAGGGTAAAATGCCGCCTGGCATGGGCATGTAAATAACCATCCAGCCGACTCCTGTGTGGCTCCATATTAGCCCATATCCGCGTTAAAAAATGGATATTTACACTTGTAAACACACGTTTTTCGTCTTGATCTCAAGCCACACAGGGGCGACCTGAATCGTTACTATGCGGGTCTGTTTGCGGACAGAGTGGTGAGTTTAGTCGATAATTTACTATTCGCGGCCATTAGTGTTCATTAGCGTGCATCCGCATTTTTTTCTTTATAAATCTTTTTATATTCTAAAGAGTAATTTAGGGCTTGCTACTATCCCTAAAAACCACTAAAATCCCGCTTTTCCCGAGACCCGAATTACTATTTTCGGCTCTTTGAGTGGGACACAGATTAACTAATTTAGAGATCAATACTAATGGTAACGATTCGTTTATCACGCGGCGGCGCTAAGAAAAAGCCTTTTTATCATGTAGTTGTAACGGATTCACGTATGCCACGTGACGGTCGTTACATCGAACGTGTAGGCTACTTTAACCCTATGGCAAAAGGGGCTGAAAAGAACCTTGAAATCAGTCTTGATCGTATTGATCACTGGGTTGGCCAGGGTGCAGGCACCTCTGACCGTGTTGCTTCTTTGGTGAAGCAGGCGCGTAAAGCCGCAACCGCTGCCTAAGCTTCTGGTTGTGTAGTTGGCTAGCTAATGGCTGAGCAGACTGCAAATCATGGTTAACAATCATGGGCTGGATGAGAATCAACTAATCTCGCTGGGTAATATATCCGGCGTTTTTGGTGTGAAGGGCTGGGTAAAAGTGCATTCTTTTACCGATCCGCGAGAAAAAATAGTTAAGTACGGCAGCTGGCAGGTTAAATACCAGGGCAAGTGGCGCGAAGTGAAGCTCAATGGCGGTAAGCGTCAGGGTAAAACAGTTGTCGCTAAATTAGCCGGACTTGATGACCGTGATGAAGCGATGCTTTATCAGGGGGCTGAAATTGCGATTTATCCTGCTCAGCTGGATAAGTTGCAAAAAGGTGAGTATTACTGGCATCAGTTGACAGGCCTGAAAGTAGTAACCGTTGAGGGTGTTGGGTTGGGCAATGTTGATCATTTGCTTGAAACCGGTGCTAATGATGTGCTGGTGGTGAAGGGTGATCGGGAGCGCTTAATCCCGTTTACCGTAGGTAATGCGGTAACTGAAGTAGACCTTTCAACGGAAACGATTACGGTTGACTGGGATCCTGAATTTTAAAAGAGAATATGAAAATGAAATTTTTCATATTCGTCATCCCGATAAAAGATCCCGGGAATGACAGGTGAAAAATGAAATTTGATGTCGTAACCCTATTCCCGGAAATGGTAGAAAGCGTTGCGAATATTGGTGTACTGGGCAGGGCGATTAAAAACGCCCAGATTCAGCTAAACAGCTGGAACCCACGGGATTACACAACAGATAAACATCGTACTGTCGATGATCGCCCTTACGGTGGTGGCCCCGGCATGCTAATGAAAGTGCAGCCACTTAAGTTGGCCATCGAAAGTGCGAAACAAAAATCGCCCACAAGCAGAGTGATTTACATGAGCCCGCAGGGCAAAAAGGTGACTCAGCAGGCGGTGAAAGAAATGGCCGAGCAGCCGGGTTTGATATTAATCGCCGGGCGCTATGAAGGCATCGATGAGCGCATCATCGAAACCCATGTTGACGAAGAATGGTCAATTGGGGATTACGTACTCAGCGGCGGGGAGTTACCTGCACTGGTATTAATTGATGCGATTGCGCGGATGATTCCCGGTGTATTGGGCGATCGGCAATCCGCACAACAAGATTCGTTTATGTGGGGCTTGCTAGATTGCCCGCATTACACGCGACCTGAAGAGATTGATGGTCGCAGCGTGCCACAGGTGTTGCTTAGTGGAAACCATCGGGATATTGACCGGTGGCGATTGCAGCAGAGTTTGGGACGAAGTTGGTTAAGGCGGCCAGACTTGATTGAAGCCTTAAACCTAACAGATGAACAGAAGGCGTTGCTGGAAACCTTTAAACAGGAACACGGTAATGTTTAAAAGTATTAACATACATATTATTGGTGGAGTAAGACCATGAGCAACATCATTGCAGAGCTGAATGCAGAGCAAATGAAATCTGATATTCCGACGTTTTCGTCTGGTGATACCGTTATCGTGCAAGTAAAAGTAAAAGAAGGCGACCGTGAACGTTTACAGGCGTTTGAAGGTGTTGTAATTGCTAAGCGTAATCGCGGTTTACACTCTGCTTTTACGGTACGTAAAATTTCTAACGGTGAAGGCGTTGAGCGTGTTTTTCAAACTCACAGCCCAATGATCGGTAAAATTGAAGTTAAACGTCACGGTAAAGTTCGTCGCGCTAAACTTTACTATCTGCGTGGACTGACTGGTAAGGCAGCACGTATTAAAGAAAAGCTATAATTGGCTTTTGTTTAAGCAGTTTGTTATAAAAAAGGGGTGCGCAAGCACCCCTTTTTTTGTTGTGCCCAAAGTAGCTGACGATAGTAAAAATAATGTAGTGTGAATCCTGGACTTACAAAAAATATTGCGACTAGCTCGCATTGCATTTTTTATTGTCAGCTAACACTAACTCCTACGGTTAAAAATAAAGTTAAATTAATGAAACGATTAAACCTGATTTTTTTTGTTATTTATTTATTGGCCCAGCCCCTGCATGCTGAAAATAATATCAATGAGCAGCAGGAAAAAATTCAGGAACAAAGAGAAAAGCATTTCAAAAATATAGACGAATTAGTTAGTCTGCGCGCACCGGAACTAGCCCTAAGTTACATTAAACGTGAGCAGCCCACCTATAATAAAGATGAACCTGACGAGTGGCTTTACTGGGAGCAAAAACGCATATCATTATTAAAATATATGCGGCGTTGGCAAACTGTTGATCAACGGGTTAGCGAGCAAACCCGGAAATTTTCCAATTTTAAAATTGCCACAGCCGATCGCAATTGGTTTTTAACAACACAATTACAAGCGCTAATTGAATTAAAGCAATATGATGTTGTGTTAGCAAAAGCTCGGCGTTATTTGTGGAGTGCTAATGATCTAGTGCGCACCGATACTTATGCCGCATGGCGACGTATTATTATTCAGGTTTATTTAAATCAATTTCAAATTAATGATGCACAAATAGCGATGCGCCGTTATCAGCAGGATTATGGTGAGCTGCAAAATGAAGACGGCTTAAGTTGGTTGCAGCTGCAGGCAGAGCTATTAATTCAGTTAAATCAATATAGTGAAGCGATAGCTTTATTAAAAAAAATTAAAAAACCCGAAGCTCAGGCGTTGGTTTTATTGGCAAAAATAAATGCCAAAATGATATCACCTCTCAATGCGCTCGACAGTGCACAGCTAGTGTTAGCCAGTATTGACGAAGATGATTCGAGAAAGTTTTTATTTCAATATGTGGCGTTAGTGTCGGCGATTGCAGCCGGTGATATTGAACAGGCCATATTGTTGTTGGAAGTGTTGTTGTCAGAGCAATATCGAGGGCTTTCAGAATCGCTGGTGCGTATTGGCGGCGTTAAAATTAATGCGGATACGCTTTGGAGGTTATATTTGCAGAAAGGCAATTTAGAAGCCAATCGAAAAGGCTTGCTTAAAGGTAATGATGTTAGCTGGTATGCATTAGGCAGTAATTTATTTCAAGCGGACCCACTTACCGCCAAATCTATTTTTGCGGTGTTATCAATAAAAGCCAAAGAGGAACATCATCGCAAATTGTCGATGCGACAGTTGGTTAAACTAATGGATATTAATCAGCAACCGTTAGAGCTGGTGAATCATTTATTTACCGAATCGAGCTATATCACCAGCATGTCAGATGTGGTGCCCGAGGTGCGTTATCGCTTAATTGATTTTAATCTCGCCCATTCCAATGTAAAAGCCGCCGCCGCATTAATGGCCGACCTTAAGCAACCACCCGAGGACCAACCCCAGTTCGATTGGAGCTTGCGTCGTGCGCGGGTCTTAATTTTAAGCGGCTCGTTTAAACAGGGGGCCACGGTGCTTGGCGAGATGTTAAGCGGTGAAGAAGTTGAAACCCTGCAGGCAGAAAAATATCTACAGGTGGTATTTGATTTGCAAGCGGTTGAACAGCACAAACTTGCGCTGAATTTATTTAATCAGCTACAGCTCCGGGTTGAAGATATGCGGCTGGTGCGGGAATTAATATTCTGGAAAGCCGAGTCATACCATGAGCTAAAACAATATGAGCAGGCGGCTTTTTTGTTTTTAAAGTCGGCACGTTCGCCGGATAACGTGTTTGATCCCTGGTATCACACCGCCACTTTTAGGGCAGCGGAAAGTCTGTTTGAGGCTGGGCTTTATGAAGATTCAAAACAGCGTTATTTGCATTTGCTAAAAATCACCCGAAATGCGGCACGTAAAGCTGTGATTCGACAGCGTTTACAGGCGATACAGTTGAAGCAGCAGATATAAAAAATAAAAGAAAAACCTTGAAATCAGTCCATTACCCCCCATCTGAGGACTCAGAATTTACATTTTCCAATCGATTTTTCGGAGACCACAATGAGCGTAGACGCATATAAAGAAACCCTTGAATTTCAGGCTGAAGTGAAGCAGTTACTCAAGCTGATGATTCATTCCCTCTATTCTAATAAAGAAATATTCCTGCGTGAGCTGGTATCTAATGCCTCTGACGCATGTGATAAATTGCGCTTCGAAGCGCTGGGTAATAATGATATCTACGGTGGTGATTCGGAGTTAAAAATACATATCGAGTTTGATAAAGACGCCAAAACCCTGACCATTTCTGATAACGGCATTGGCATGTCGCGCGAAGAAATTGTCGATAATATCGGCACTATTGCTAACTCAGGCACTAAAAAATATTTAGACTCTTTAACCGGCGACCAAGTGAAAGACTCGCATATGATTGGACAGTTTGGTGTGGGTTTTTACTCGACATTTATTGTCGCGGATAAAGTGACGGTAAAATCACGTCGTGCAGGACTGGATACTGATCAGGCTGTTTTGTGGGAATCAGAAGGTGAAGGTAGTTACACTTTAGAGACCATTGAAAAAGAAAATCGTGGTACTGATATTATTTTACACATTCGCGAAGGCGAAGAAGAATTTTTAGACAGCTGGCGTTTAAAAACTATTATCCATACCTATTCAGATCATATTTCTTTGCCAATTACTATGCCAAAAGAACCGGAGCCAGTAGCGGAAGATGCAGAAGACAGTGATGCGAAAAAAACTGATGAAGTTATCGTGCCTGAAAATGAAGTGGTAAATAAAGCCTCTGCACTATGGGCGCGTGCTAAAAGCGAAGTAAAAGACGAAGAGTATAAAGAATTTTATAAACACATCGCACATGATTTTGAAGACCCGATGACATGGAGTCATAATAAAGTTGAAGGCAGTCAGTCGTACACTTCATTGTTATATATTCCTGCAAAAGCACCGTTTGACTTATATGAGCGCGATCGCAAACAGGGCATTAAATTATATATAAAACGGGTTTTCATAATGGAAGATACCGACCATATGATGCCACAATATTTGCGATTCATTCGCGGTGTGGTTGATTCGGATGACCTGCCATTAAATGTTTCGCGCGAAATTTTACAGCATAATAAAGTGATTGATAAAATCAAATCCGCATCGGTTAAAAAGGTCTTGGGTTTATTAGAAAAAATGGCCAAGAACGATGCCGAGCAATATGCAACTTTCTGGAAAGCATTTGGCAATGTCATGAAAGAAGGGCCGATTGAAGATTTTGCCAATAAAGAACGCATTGCAAAATTATTCCGTTTTGCAACAACTGAAACAGGCAGTGCAGAGCAAACGGCTTCATTGGAAGAATATGTTGCGCGCATGAAGGGCGAGCAGAAGCAAATTTATTATATTACCTCTGATAGTCATGTTTCCGCAAAAAACAGCCCGCATTTAGAAGTATTTAAACGTAAAGGCCTAGAAGTTTTACTGTTATCAGATCGTATCGATGAATGGTTGGTGCAACACTTAACTGACTTTGATGGCACACCGTTACAAAATATTGCAAAAGGTGATTTGGATTTAGGCAGCTTTGAAGACGAAGAAGAAAAGAAAGCTCAAAAAGAAGCCGAAGGCGATATGAAAGGTGTGGTCGAGTTAATGAAAGAAAAACTCGAAGGTAAAACCAAAGAAGTGCGTATTACGCATCGATTAACCGATTCGCCCTCGTGCTTAGTGCTAGATTCAAATGACATGGGGCTTCAGATGCAGCAAATCATGCGTGCGGCCGGGCAAGACGTTCCAGCGAGCCAGCCGATTCTGGAGATTAATCCGGAACATGCATTGATTAAGCAGCTTAAAGATATGGCTGATCAGGAGAAATTTGAAAACTGGTCACATATCCTGTTTGATCAGGCAGTGTTAGCGGAAGGTGGGCAGTTGGAAGATCCGGCGGCGTATGTGAAGCGTATTAACGATATGCTTAAATAAACGGCATGTCAGCTAAATCAGTTCCGTAGGAATTAGTTTTAGTTGGTGACTTTAAAAAATACGAGGCGGGAAAATTTTCAATATAAATGGAAAGAATAAATATCTCGTTTCGTGTTTTTTATATTTATCTTAGTTTAAATTTTAATATGAATTTTTGATAATTTTATACTATTATAAATGTGAGAAATGCATTATAAAAAAATTAATGTCAGACATCAAATACGGTATTATTAAGTTGAGATTAAGATAATAATTAGTGATCGGTATTTATGTATAAAAATAACACTGAATCAAAATCAACTTTAAATATCCTGCAAGGTTTGTTTATAGCATGCCTGTTATTTTCTTTTAATGCTTCCGCATCAGGTCAATTTAATGCCCAAAAACGTTATCTATATGTGCAGCCAGGGCAAAGTGTTTTTAGTATTGTCAAAGTTCTGTATCCCAACCAAAAAAATCAATGGCCACAGATTATAAAGACAGTGGTTAAGATAAATCCCCATGCATTTTTGAATGGTGATCCTATAAAAATTAAAGTGGGTGAGCGTATTCAGTTGCCGGCTATTTCACCTAAAACAAAAACTAGCGCCAAATATAAACCGGTATTATTAAAAAAAATACATGCGGTAGGGCAAGTGATTAAACGAAAAGGTAAAACCTTTGCTATTTCCAAAAAAAATAAACAGCGAAAACTTGAAGTTGGTAGTGAAATTTTTGTCGGCGATAGAATTTTTACTGGTGTATCAGGTTTTATTCGTTTAAATATGATTGATAATGCAAAAATAGATTTGCGATGTAACAGTGAAATGTTAATAGAAGATTATAAATTATTACGTGGTGGTAACCGTAGTGTGATTTATTTAATTAAAGGTAGTGTTAAGAAAATTACCGGTACTATTGGTAAAATGGCTGAAGATATTTATGAAATGCACACTCCTTTGGCAACTGTCGGAGTGCGCGGTACGGAGTATGCTATTCGAGTATTGCAGCAGCATGGTTGTGATGGAAGCTTAGATGTGAACAGTAAAGGTTTTTTTGTAAAAGTTAAACGCGGTGGTATTGATATTAAAAGTAAGATAGAGAAAGTCGCGCTAAATCGCGGCGAAGCTGCGCACTTGGCCGATGATAAAAGTAAGCTTGAAAATATTGAAGTGAGTGAAGGTGTGTTTGATGCGGCTGAGGAAGAGAGGAAAAGTTATTTCTTCGGTTCTGTCTTTTGGTTAATGTTTTTTATGCCGCTTGCTTTTATAATGAGAATGTCAGTTCGTGATAAATGAAAAATTATGAATTTTGAGTTTCAGCAAAGGCTGGATAAGTGGTTGTGGGCTGCGCGTTTTTACAAAACCCGTTCATTGGCAGCCGAAGCGGTAAGCGGTGGCAAAGTACATTTAAACGGTGATCGTGTTAAACCGTCGCGCAATGTTAAAGTAGGTGATCGGTTGGAAATTACCCGCGGCCAATTTGAATTTATTATTACGGTTGAAGGTATAAATAAAAACAGGCGGCCAGCGGTGGAAGCGCAAGCTTTATATATAGAAGATAATGCAAGCGTAGAAAAACGCAAAGTTTTAGCGCAATCATTAAAAATATTAAATGCCAATATGCCACATACTGAAAAGCGTCCGAGTAAAAAACAACGCAGGCAAATCGTGAAGTTTAAGAGGGTTGAAGATTAATAAATACTAATAATTTCAAATTAATAAAATCGTCGTGATTTTTTGAAAAACCTTAATGTATTATCTTTCAACTTTTAAGGAATGCACCAAAATTTCACGTCCTGTGCTTCTAAAAATTCAACGGCATGACTACCCTGTAACATTGCAAATGTTGATAGCATGCCTGCTTCCAAACAAGTGTTTGCAATTACGCTTACTGAGCGCGGGGCATTGGGTACAGGGTATCCGGTTTGTGGATCGAGTATATGGCTGTAGCGAATGCTATCTTTTATCAGGTAACGTCGAGCATCGCCAGAGGTTGCCAAACCGCCGTGAAATAAAGTAATTCTTCCCGCAGAGTTTTCACCGGTGTGTGTGGGGTCGTCAACACCGATAACCCAGGGCGTATTATTTTTACGTGGTTTTGGGCAGCCAATATCACCACCAAAATTCACCAGAAAACTTTCACTGGTAAATTGTTTTAAAATATTAATAGTTGAGTCCACGGCATATTCTTTGCCTATTCCCCCTAAGTCAATTTGCATATTTTTGGGTAGTGTAATATTGGGTTTTTGCCAGTTAACTTTCGGCCAGCCAATATTGGGTTTGATCGTATCAACTTGCTGTTGGCTGGGAATATTGTCACTGCCATCAAACTTCCAGATTTTTCGTAGCACTCCAGAGGTAATGTCAAATTTGCCTTCACTAAGTTCATAGCATTGGTTGGCAAAATCAAGCATAAGTGCGGTTTCATTATCGACTTTTATGGTGCTGTTATTTGCGTTGTTTATACGATGGATAATATTGTCATTTCTGTAACGGCTGAATTTTTCTTCAATGCGTTTGGCTTCTTTATAAGCCGCGGCGGTAATTTTTTCGATAAGTGACAGGTCGGAAGATTCCAGTAAAATTTCACAGGGGCAGGCCATTGCGGAAAATTGGCCAATGCTATAATTGTTTTTTAAGTTGGTTGTGAAAGGCGGCAAAATTTTTCCGACTGTTTCGATTATTGTTGTAAATAATAGATGGTTTAAAAAAAGACACAAACATTTGTTTGTGCCTTTTTTATTGAGCTTATTGTTTTTAACAAGTTATCTTTTGTTAAGTGTCTGTACAATTAATTTTTCAATTTTTGCTGTTTGATTCTTTTTAAAGCCTTTGTGTACATTAACTAAATTGCCTTTGCGATCAATTAAGTAAGATGTAGGCATGACTTTTAATTTGTACATATTAGGCGTTTTGCCTTCGGGGTCGTAAGCAATGGTAAATTTAGCGGGGTGCTTTTTAAGAAAAGTTTGTGCGGCTGCTTGATCGCTGTCTAAATTAATTGCAATAATTTTAAAACCTTTTTTGCCGTAGCGGCTTTCCATATTATTCATAAACGGAAAAGATTTTTGGCAAGGTTTACACCACGACGCCCAAAAGTCGACGTAAACTACCTGATTTTTATAAGCCGATAATGAGACTTTTCCCTGGTCGCCTTTAAGCGTGAAGTCTGGGGCTTTTTGTGCGAAGACAGAGCTTGAAAATACAACTAATAAAAGGCTGAGAAAGTTAATAAGTTTTTTAGACGGATTAAACACTGAATATTCTCCATGAGAGGTGATAAAGGAAATAGTAATGATTGCAGGTTTACATGCAGTTTACGTATTTTAGTTTAATTTTTCTTAAGATTTCATTAAATGATGCAATTTAGTTGATTTCAAATGGTTTCAGTAAAAGTGTGATGTTTGCCGCAATTTATTAAAATTTCCAGTTGTGCCCGTGTTTGGCTTAAATTTAGCTGTCGAGCGATTGTTTTTCAATAGAGGCATTAGTTCTTAATCATCATATTATTTTTATATTTTTATATTTTTATATTTTTTGCATAAGTTATGGGTGCAAAAAAATAAAGTTGATCATTATTTGTTTAAGGACACAGGTTCAGTATGATAATTAATAATCCTTATAAAACAATAGTATAGCTTTTACTTGTATTGGCTTAAATTGGCTTTTAATAAAAAACCTGTTAAATTCTCAATTTCGCGCAATTTTGTAGTGCATAAGATGATAATGGTGCGTTTGTTGCTGTTATGTGGTGCGATTTAGCTAATTATAAATATGAAAGGGCAAACTATGAAAATGGTAACCGCAATTATTAAACCGTTTAAGTTGGATGAGGTCCGTGAATCGCTTGCCCAGCTGGGTGTGCAGGGTATCACCGTAACGGAGGTGAAAGGCTTTGGTCGGCAGAAAGGGCATACTGAGCTGTATCGGGGGGCGGAGTATGTGGTCGATTTTTTGCCAAAGGTCAAAATCGATATTGCGATTAAGGCGGATATGGTGGATGTAGTGATTGAAGCTATTAGGGATGCGGCTAATTCTGGAAAAATTGGCGATGGGAAAATTTTTGTGTCTGATCTTGAACGGGTGATCAGAATTAGAACCGGTGAGTCAGGTGAGGATGCGCTATAGCCTGTGATTGAGTAATGACTCAACATGCTTAACGGTTAATTTTTTGGGGTTTATTTAGATGAAAAGAGTTTATACAAAAACATTAATGGCTTGCCTGCTGGTTTTATTGCCCATTAGTGCCTTCGCGCAAGACACCATAAATGGTGCAGATACCGCTTGGGTAATGGCGTCTACCGCCCTGGTGTTATTTATGACCTTGCCCGGTTTGGCGATGTTTTATGGCGGCCTGGTAAGTGCTCGCAATGTATTATCGGTATTAATGCAATGCTTTGCGATTGCAGGTGTTGTATCTATTTTGTGGTTGACCTTTGGCTATAGTTTAGCATTTGGTGAGGGTAATAACTGGATTGGTGATTTTAGTAAAGTGATGATGTCAGGGGTGGGACGTGAGTCGGCTTCCGGCACCATTCCTGAATCATTGTTTATGATGTTTCAAATGACCTTCGCAATTATTACACCAGCCCTGATTGTAGGTGCCTTTGCAGAGCGTATGAAATTTTCGGCGATGTTGATATTTAGCGCAATTTGGCTGATGCTGGTTTATGTGCCGGTTACGCATTGGGTTTGGGGCGGCGGCTGGTTAGCCGATATGGGCTTATATGATTTTGCCGGTGGTACGGTGGTGCATATTACTGCAGGTGTGGCAGCATTGGTGTGTGCCATAGTGTTGGGGCCGCGACGCGGATTTCCCGAAAGAACCATGATGCCCCACAATATGACCATGACCATTGCCGGTGCCGGCATGTTATGGGTCGGATGGTTTGGGTTTAATGGTGGCAGCGCACTGGCTGCGGATGGTAACGCTTCAATGGCAATTTTAGTGACCCATATATCGGCTGCAACCGGTGCCATGACCTGGCTCGCTATTGAGTGGTTTCGTTTCGGTAAGCCGAGCGCTCTTGGTGCGGTAACCGGCATGGTAGCGGGTTTGGGTACCATTACTCCTGCATCGGGGTTTGTTGGCCCGGGTGGCGCATTAATTATTGGCTTGCTGGCGGGAATGGTTTGCTTCACCGCTACTCAATACATTAAGCGCGGCTTAAAAATTGATGATTCACTGGACGTATTTCCCGTGCACGGTGTCGGTGGAATATTGGGCACATTATTAGCCGGCGTGTTTTCCGCAACCAGTTTAGGTGTGTTTAGTGGCTACGGTTTTGCCGAGGGTATCAGCAGCATGGCGGGGCAGTTAAAAGTGCAATTTATCGGTGTAGTTGTAACGATTATATTTACCGCGATAGTCACCTGGTTAATTCTTAAACTGATTGATGCGTTGGTTGGTTTGCGGGTTAGCGAAGAGCAGGAAATCGAAGGGCTGGATATCGTTTTGCATGAAGAGCGAGGCTATGATTTGTAGTCGATAAGCTTTAGCTTAGCCATTGGTGATTGATGACTGGCTGGAAGCTGCTGTCTTTTTAGATGGCGGCTTTTTTAATGCTGTTTTTTAAGCATGATGGCTTGTCATTACAGCTCAAAAACATACTTAAATGACAGTTTAGAGCCTTAAGTATATATTTGCGTTAAAATGAGATTCACCTGCTCAGTAAACACCCAAAGACCAGCGATTATACGTTTTCTGTGTTAGTATCAGCCAAAATAATTTTAACTAAAAAATCGTGACTATCACTCAGCAACCCACCCAATCAAAATCCACTCGGCCAACCATTATTCCACGGTCTGAGCATTCGATTTCCAGAGATAATATTGATGACACCGCATTGCGTGTTTTATATCGCCTGCACAAAGCCGGTTATCGTGCGATGTTAGTGGGTGGCGGCGTGCGTGATTTATTGTTGGGACATGCCCCAAAAGATTTTGATATCGCTACCGATGCGCACCCCGAAGAGGTTAAAAAATTATTCAGTAATAGCCGCTTAATTGGTCGGCGCTTTCGTTTGGCGCATGTGTTTTTTGGGCGTGAAATAATAGAAGTCGCAACTTTCCGGGCCTCCCAAATTAACGAAACTCAAAGCAGTCCGGATTCAAATCAAAAATCGGATAGAGAGCATAACACCAGTGGTCGTATTTTACGCGATAATGTGTACGGCCAGTTAGATGATGATGTGTGGCGTCGTGATTTTACGGTGAATGCCCTGTACTACGATATTGCCGATTTTTCGATTGTCGATTACACCAATGCGATGGAGGACGTGAAAAATAATGTGATGCGTTTAATCGGTGATCCGCATACCCGCTATCGAGAAGACCCGGTACGCATGTTACGCGCGATTCGTTTTGCATCAAAATTAGGTTTCAGTATTCATCCCGATTCCGAACAACCTATTTATGAACAGGGGCATTTATTGAGCGATATTCCGCCGGCTCGATTATATGAAGAAGTGTTAAAGCTGTTTCATTCGGGTAAGGGGGTTGTCACGTTACAGCTGCTGCGTAAATATGATTTATTGCAATATTTATTTAAAGCCGCCGATGAATCGTTAAAACAAAACAATGAAATTTTTGAACAGTTTATTCATCTTGCATTAGAAAGTACCGATAATAGAATTAATCAGGGCAAGCCGGTTACCCCAGCATTTTTATTTGCAGCGATGTTATGGGGGCATGTCGATCCATTGTTCGAAAAATTTAAACGCGACGGCGAACCTGTTTCAATTGCGATGCAAAGTGCCAGCTCAGTTGCGTTGTCTCAACAAGTTAAAATTATTTCTATACCGAAACGTTTTAGCATGGTGGTGCGCGATATTTGGCATATGCAACATCGTTTTGAATTTCGTCACGGGCGGCGTGCAAAATCTTTGCTTATGCATAAAAAGTTTCGGGCGGCTTATGACTTTATGTGTTTACGCAGTCAGTCAGGCGAGTTTAATGATGACAGTTGTGAGTGGTGGACACGTATCCAAACACTGGGGCCACAAGAACAGGAAATTTTATTGAAGCCCGCAAAAGCCAAAAAAAAATCAACCAAAAAGAAGAAAACGCAGAAAAAAACATGAGTACTTATTCTGCCGTTCGGTGTTATATTGGCTTGGGCAGTAATTTGAATAATCCACTGCAACAGCTTAATTTAGCCCAACAAAAAATTGCAGTATTAGCTGAAATAGACTTGTTGAATTGTTCATCTATTTATCAAAGTCAGGCGCTAACATTGGATGGTGAGCCACAAAATGATTATTTAAATGCGGTGTTAGAAATTCAAACAACATTGGCTCCGGAGCAGTTGCTCGACAGTTTGCAGCAACTGGAGAACGCGCAGGGTAGGGTGCGCGAAAAACACTGGGGTGCGCGCACTCTGGATTTAGATATTTTGTTATACGATGATCAAAAAATAAATAGTCAGCGATTAATTATTCCGCATATTGAAATGCAAAATAGAAACTTTGTATTAGTGCCCTTGTTTGAACTATCTCCAGATTTAAAAATATTAGGTGAAGCTAACTTGCAAAAATTAATAGAAAAAAATCATAATCAGGTATTAGAAAAAGTGAATGAGTTTAATGAATAATCCTGAGTTTATTGTTGTAGAAGGGCCAATTGGTGTTGGTAAAACAACTCTGGCTAAAAAAATTGCAGAAAGTTTTGGTAGTGAGTTGTTGCTTGAAGGTGCAGCAGAAAATCCATTTATGTCGCGTTTTTATGAAAACCCCAAAGCGGCAGCATTATCAACCCAGTTGTTTTTTTTGTTGCAACGTGCCAGACAAATGCAGGAGATTCGGCAGGCTGATATGTTTAATCCGGTACGTATTGCGGATTTTTTAATGGAAAAAGATCGCTTATTTGCCGAGTTGACTTTAGATGAGGATGAGCTGAAATTATACGAGCAGGTGTACGAGCAGTTAACCATCGATGTGCCCGAGCCGGATTTAGTGGTGTATTTACAAGCACCGGTTGAAGTGTTGCTGGGACGAATCGAAAATCGTGGTGTTCAGCATGAGCGTTTAATTGAAGCAGCGTATTTGCAAAAATTATCAGATTCGTATGTAGATTTTTTTTATCATTATACCGATGCGCCTTTATTAATTGTGAATGCAGCGGATATCGATTTTGCCAATAATGAAAACGACTATCAGCAATTATTAGAAAGATTAAAATCCATTAATAGTGGTAGACATTATTACAATCCTCAGCCAGAATTAATTTAATAAGTCTGCTTTTTGCAAACTTAAAGCTAGGCCCCTTCTTAGAAAAAGAGGGCCGTGGAAGATTTAAACTCGGAATATAAATATTTAAAATATTACCTAATTTAAAGTAATATCCATGAGCAAAAACGATGAGCACACAAACTAAAAAATCAAATCAAGTCACTATCAACACATTGCGAGAAATGAAAGCCGGCAATAAAAAAATTGCCTGCCTTACAGCATATGATGTGAGCTTTGCGCAATTGCTCGATACAGTAGGTGTCGATATTGTGTTAGTGGGTGATTCGTTAGGTATGGTTGTTCAGGGACTGGATTCAACCATTCCCGTAACCGTGGATGAAATGGTTTATCATGGAAAAATAGTGTCGCGTGGTTTACAGCGTGCCTTTTTAATTTTAGATATGCCCTTTATGTCCGATGCATCAACGCAACAAGCGGTGGAAAATGCCGGGCGTTTTATGAAAGAATGTGGTGCGAACATGGTGAAGCTTGAAGGCGGTGCCGATCAAAAAGAGTTAGTCGAAACCTTAACACGATTTGGGATTCCAGTTTGCGCACATTTAGGTTTGCAGCCCCAACGCGTGCATAAGTTGGGTGGTTATAAAGTGCAGGGTCGAGATAAAGGCGTAGCGAATAAAATGCTAAATGATGCAAAAGTGTTAGAGCAAGCGGGTGCCGATTTATTACTATTAGAGTGTGTGCCGGATGGGTTGGCAAAAAAAATCACCCAGCAAGCAGGCATTCCGGTTATTGGGATTGGCGCGGGTAAAAATACTGATGGGCAAATTTTAGTATTGTATGATGTATTGGGGGTTTCGGTAGGGCATGTGCCAAAATTTTCTAAAAATTATATGCAACTCACAGGTAGCATTCAGCAAGCGATTCAACTGTATGTCGAAGAAGTTAAATCAGAAGCTTTTCCGGCAGCAGAACATACATTTAATTAATCAGCTTTTATTTTTTGTAAAAGCATGACTTAAAAAATAAAATGAATATATCTGAAACCATTCCATCATTAAAAAATATAATTCAGCAGTGGCAAAGCGAGGATCAACGTATTGGTTTTGTGCCTACTATGGGGCATTTACATGCGGGGCATATTGAGCTGATTAAACAAGCAAGAGCGGTCTGCGATAAAGTGCTGGTGAGTATTTTTGTTAACCCTTTACAGTTTAATCAGGCGAGTGATCTTGAGGCTTACCCCCAAACATTGGCAGACGATAAACAGAAATTAATTGCAGCTCAAACGGATTGCTTATTTTTTCCAGACACTGAAATGATGTATCCGGCGGGACAAAATGCAGTTACAAAAATATGTGTGCCAGAAATAACTTGCGAGTTAGAAGGCGAGCATCGCCCCGGGCATTTTGATGGTGTTGCAACGGTGGTGAATAAATTATTTAATCTGGTTCAACCGCAAATAGCTTTTTTTGGTGAGAAAGATTATCAGCAGTTATTGTTGGTAAAAAAAATGGTGATGGATTTAAATATGCCAATCGAGATTTTCTCGGTGCCTACTTATCGTGAAGTGGATGGCCTGGCAATGAGTTCAAGAAACTCGCGATTAACAAGTGAGCACCGAGCTAAAGCACCGCAATTATACCGGGTGTTACGACAGGTATCGAAGCACTTAATTCAGGGTCAGATGTTGCCGGCGGAGATTGAAGCTGTGGCAATTGCACAACTACAGGGTGCAGGCTTTGAGGTTGAATATGTGTCGGTTAGGGATCGCGATACATTGAAAGTGGCGCAGGCTAATCAAAAACAGCGTTTGGTTTTGGCCGCAGCGCGACTTGGCGATGTGCGTTTAATTGATAATTTGCTTGTTGATTAGCTTAATTTGTCAGACGTATCAAGGGCTTGCGCTATAAATGCGTGGTCAATTGATTTGCTGGGTTTAAGGATATTATTCGCATAATGGAGGTGTACAAAACCATAAAAAACCGCTATATAAGTAATATCTCAACTTGATACCATTCTCGGATTCCATCATAATTAGCCTTTTCGTTTTTATAAAGTTTGAACAGGAATATCTATGCATTTAACAATGCTTAAAGCCAAGTTACATCAAGCCCGCGTAACGCTCTCTGAGCTGGAGTATGAAGGCTCCTGCGCGGTTGATGGAAAACTGTTGGATGAGGCGGGTATTCATGAATATGAGCAGATTCAAATTTATAATCTGGCAAACGGCAATCGGTTTACGACTTATGCGATTCGTGGTGAAGACGGTAGTGGTATGATTTCGGTAAACGGCGCGGCGGCGCATAAAGCCGGCCCGGGTGATCGAGTGATTATTTGTAGCTATGTGCAGCTAGACCAAAAAGAGGCGGCGAATTTTAAGCCCAAGCTGGTTTATTTAAATGAGGAAAATGAAATTACTCACACCAGTGATCGCATTCCCGTGCAGGTTGCCTGAAGCTATAACTCAGACGCAAGTTCTACACGGTCGCGACCATTTTCTTTGGCTTTATAAAGCGCTTTATCTGCATCTTCAATTAAATCTTTACTGACATATTTGCTACCCTTATCACAGGCCGCAATTCCCATACTTACGGTTACACAATTGGTAACATCTGAAATAGCATGTTCAATGCAGGCCTCTTTTAATAAGTCGGCAAATCGCTTAGCAACTTTTAAGGCGCTTTTTTCTGTTGTGCCGGGTAGTAATATTACAAATTCTTCACCCCCATAACGGGCCGCCATATCCTGCGGATTGAAACAGGATTTTTCTAATAAACGGGCGACTTTTTTTAAGCATTCATCACCGAGCTGATGGCCGTAGTTATCATTAAAAAATTTAAAATTATCGATATCTAATAAAATTAATGTTATCGGTGTCTGATTATTTCCAGCGTTTTTAATTTCAATATCAAGCTGATCATCAAAGTGCCGACGGTTGGAAATTCCGGTGAGACCATCCCGCATAGATAGTTTGTGGAGTTTTTTATTACTGGCTTCAAGTTGAATTTTTAATTGACTAAGTGCGTAAAAAGCTGAATCGCGCTCTTTTTGTAAAATAAAGTTTTTAGCATGTGCGCGAATACGCGCAATTAATTCAATTTCATCGGGAAGTTTTACTAGGTAATCGCTGGCACCGTAACTAAAGGCTTCACTTTTTGTGGCGGCATCTTCTTTTGATGATAAAACAATTACCGGAATGTCACGGGTTTCATTGTTGGCTTTATAAAATCTTAGTAAGGTCATGCCATCTGAGTCGGGCATAACTAAGTCTTGTAAAATAATAGTGGCATTTATTTTAACAGCCGTTTCAATTGCCAATGCGGGATTTTCCACATAAGTGAGTTCCATATCCGTTTCGCTGGCCAGCATTCGACGAATGCCTTCTGCAATAATGGGTTGATCGTCTACTAATAAAATACGAATACTTTTATCGGTATTGTTTATGTTTGGCTCGTTCATATTTTTATGTCATCAGTATCATTAGTATTGTTTAAGATTGTCCATAATTTTTTTAGTAATGTTATTAATATCCAGTTCAATGCTTACTGCATTTATTTCACATGCCGCTTTGGGCATGCCATAAACGGCACAGCTAGCTTGATCCTGAGCAATGGTTAACATACCACGGTTATATAAAGATAATAGACCATTAGCGCCATCTCGTCCCATACCCGTGAGTAAAACCCCAATTAATTTATTGGGCCAATGCATCAATGCACTTTCAAAAAAACTATCGACTGAGGGGCGATAAGGGTAATCGACGGGAATTTCTGTGTACTCAAAGCACCCTGAAGAATTAATGATCAGGTGATCATTGGTACTGGCGATATACACATGCCCCGTAACGGGTGCATGGCTATGAATTGCGATTTCAACATTAATCTCAACTTGATCGTTTAGCCATTGCGCCATGCCTTGACTAAACTCATCATCCATATGTTGAATCACTACCCATATCGCATTACTATTTTCAGGTATATTTTTAAGAATAGTTAATACAGCAGCCGGGCCGCCGGTGGATGCACCAATCGCAACTAATGGTGTGGCATTGATGACTTGTTTCGCTCTGTTTATTCTATTAACGCTATCGTGAAGTTTTTTTATATTAGAAATTTTATTTTTTAGTTCAAGCAAATGATTTGGGTTGTCAGTAGAGGGTTCAGTTAATGCGTCTAAAGCTCCAGCCGACATCGCTTCAAAAACATCCCCCGGATTTTGTTTGACTGAATCACTAATAACAATAATAGTAGTGGGTGTTGACGCCATAATTTGTTTAATGAGTATGCTGGCTTTAGTGCCGGCTAAATTTAATTGCATCAATAAAAGATCGGGACAATCAATTTCGCAGAGTCGAATCGCATCTTTTTCATTGTGACAGTTCCAGCACATATTAAAATTGAGTTCGCTAATAATATAACTGAATAACTGAATAATATTGGCATCACTGTGTAGTATGGCTATACGCATATCAAATTGTCACCAAATTATTAATGAACATTTGTGTTATCACTTCTCATGTCATCTTTGGCTTCGCCAATTAAATCCGATACCGCATCAAGTAAAGTGTCATCATGAAAACTGCCTTTGGTTAAATAATAATCGGCACCGGCTTCTAATCCTTGTTGTTTGTCTTCAGGTCGATCTTTGTATGAAACCAACATAACCGGTATTTCGCGTAATGCCGCATCATTTTTTATCATACGTATAAATTCAATGCCATTCATTCGAGGCATATCGATATCTGATATCACTAAATCATAGCGGCCATTACGAATGCTATTCCAGCCATCAACACCGTCAATAGCAATGTCAACTAAATAGCCTCTGGATTCGAGTAGTTTTTTTTCTATTTCACGTACGGTTAATGAGTCATCTACAACTAATATGCGTTTATGTTTTGTGGTATCGAGTAAGTTATTAGTGCCAACTTTATATAAATCTTTACCTGAAATAATATCTTGAATACTTTGTTGCAAATCCTCAATATCAAATACTAAAACAGGTTCGCCATCATCAGTAATAGCCGCAGAACTGATATCTTTTATTTTTCCAAGTTTTTTATTTAAGGTACGCAAAGCCAGCCCGCGTTCACCGATTAATTCATCCACAACCAAACCATAGCTCATATTCCAATCACCGATTATAATGATAGGTACTTCTTCACTATCGGTTGGTGAATGATTAATGCCAAGAATTTGAGCGCAGTGAATTAAGCCAATGTGTTTTCCATCAATTGTGACATATTGTTTGTCTTCGAAAATAGAAACTTTCTGTTTATTAACGGTTACCAGGCTTTGGATTTCGGCTAAAGGAAAAGCATAAAGCTCTTTGTTTATGCTTACCATTAAGCTTCTAATCACCGAAAGTGTTAATGGAAGTTCCATGTTAATTTCCATGCCCTTATCTAAAGCGGTATCAGCATGAAGCTTGCCGCGCACTTCCTGTAAAGCGCTATGTACAATGTCTAAACCTACACCTCGACCAGAAAGTTCGGTGACTTCACTGCGTGTAGAAAAGGCGGGTAGAAATAAAAAATCTAATAATTCAGATTTAGATAAGTTATCCGCCATCTTGGCATTGACTAATTTTTTATCTAAAACTTTATGACGTAAACTTTCAATGTCGACGCCCTTACCATCATCTTTAACTTGTATTTTTAAACGCCCTGATTGATGGCTGGCATGAATTTTAATAGTGCCGATTTCAGGTTTGCCTTTTTGTTTGCGAATATCGGCGGTTTCAATGCCATGATCTATCGCGTTACGAATAATATGATTTAAAGGCGCATCGAGTTTCTCAATAATATCTCTGTCAACAGGTGTGTTTTCACCTTCTATTTCAAATTTTATGTTTTTGTTCAATGAGCTTGATAGTTCTCTGACTAAACGTTTATAGCCTTGGGTGCTATCACCAAATGGGCGCATTCGACTGGCAATAATTTCATGGTTTATTTGTGAATTGATACTGGATGAATGTCGATCGAAGCTATCAAGGGTGATTAGTTGGGAGGTTATTTCATCGCGATAATTTTCTGCATTATGCTGAATGCTTGTTATTAATTGGGTTTCAGTTTCTGAGCGACTATCAACTTCTATGATACTGCGTAGTCGATCAATTTGATCTAGCATGTCACTGTGTTTGCGTTTCAGTAATAACATAGAGTCCGCATGTTGACGAATCCAGTTTGATGAAACACTCAGTTCACCTGCAAGACTAACTAACTTATTAATGCGGTGCGTGCTAACCCTAACCATATTGTCAGTTGATGGTGAATGTTGGGTTTTGTTGGACTCAATTTTTAAATTTTTATCGGGCTTAATATTTTGGAGTTTGCTGACAATAAAGGTTTGATTGTTTTTTATTAAGTCTAAGGTGTTAATAAAGCTATTTAAATAATCGCTGTTTTTCTGAGTCCATTTTTCAATATCGCTAGTGCTCAGGTCTTTAATCTGTATGAGTAGATCATTACATTCAAAGAGTTGATCTACACTGTGTTTTTTCAATACTATAATGTCATTTTGAGCAGCAACAAATACATCTTCCATTGCGTGGGCAAGCTTAACTACGCCATCAATTCCTATCATGCGTGCGGCTCCTTTTATCGAATGAGCTGCGCGCATCATAGCTTCTAGTAGATTGTTTTTTTTGCTGTTATCAGACTCGAGTTCAAGCAAGTTGCTATTTATAATGCTAATGCTGTTTTGGAGTTCAGTACAAAATAGTACGAACATGTCAGCATCGATGAATTTTGGAGTTGAAAAAATTAGTTTGTTTTGAATTATTTTTTCTTCGCTGTCCGAGGTTGAGCTCTGGGTTGTTTGCTGTTGTGTCTCAGTATGTCTGCGTTTTACCGATAATATGGTGTTGAGTTTTTTTATGATTTTCTCTATTTCATTTGAAAGGGTTTCATCCGGTAGGTTAAGTTCTTTTGCGCTTAATGATGAGATCATGTTAAATAAATTAACGGTACTAACAAAGGTGTTTAAAGCTTCTTCCTGTAATTGCATATTATTTTTTTGTGCATGTGATAAAGCCGTTTCCATTGATGTAATGACGGGTAAAATTATTTCAACATGAACGAGTTTTGCTGCGCCCTTAATCGCCCGTGTGAAGTTTATTATCGATTCATAAGAGCTGGATAAATCATCGCTGAATTCCATGTCATGTAATGCTGAATTTATTTTTTTAGATTGTGATTCAACCTCTGTTTTAAACAGATCTAGCATGGATTCGTTGATGTTATTTTTATTTTTCATTAAATATTTTTATGTAAAGCGCTAAAAACCAGGTCGCTATCTAATATTCCTACGTCAGTATTATTGTGCCGTACAATGCCTTTAATAAAACACGAGGTGTTTTTGTTTATAGTTGAGGGTGTGGACTGGACATCGTCAATATTGTAATGAATAATTTCTTTAACCTCTGATACGGGAAAAGCAAAGCACTCATTATCATCATTTATAATAATGTATCGTTCATTTGTAAGTTTGCTAGTCGTTGAGCTTTTATTTATTTTAAATAAATATCCTAGTGATACATTTAAAATCAATTCGCCATTTACATTGACCAGTCCGCGAAGTACATTGTTTTTAATGTGGGGAAGGGAGTGATGTTTGTCGCAATGGGTTATTTCCTTTATAAATTCCGATGCTAATGCGAACCACTCATCACCCATGCGAAATATCAGTGCGGATTTTACATTGATATTTTCTTCTTCACGAAATTGACTGAGGTTGTCACTCCATTGTTGCAGGTAGTTTTCTTGTGGTGGACGGCTTAAAATTTGACTTCCAGCCCGGCTAAAAATGTCGCAATTATGACAGTGGATTAAGTTTTTTAAATGTTCGCAGCGGGGAATTTGGTGTCCCCATACTCCAATTTTATTCCAACAGTCATTGATTATTTTTTGATTCATATTATTTATTTAATTTAAAAATGATTTCTCAGCTCTCTTTTTTAATAGATCTGAGTTTTTTAAATCACCATTTTTTTCTAAAATAAGTGATAGATTAATTAACGCATCATAATGCTTGGGGTTAAGATAAATGGATTTTCGGTAATAGGTTTCGGCTTCCTGATATTTTTTTTGGCTATCCAGAATTAAGCCTAAAAAATAGAGTGCATCTGCATCTTCACCCTGATTTTTAATATGTAGACGGCATGTTTTTTCGGCTTCATTAAATTTCAGTGTATTGGCTAGCTGCATGGCTTTATCTAAAAGTTGGTTGTTTTTGTTTTCGATATGGATGGTTTTTTTTCTTATTAAATTATTGAAATTTGTCTTTTTAGAAGGATTTTTTTTAAGCTTGATATTGTGTGTATTGGTTGATTTTTCTGGTAGTTTCAGGCTGCTTTTAATTAATGCAAAGGCATTTTTAAAACCACTGTTGTAAAAAATACCACCGGGCACTGAGCCGAATTCTGAGTGGCCAACAAACAGGTATCCGCTGTCTTTGAGTAATGTCGATAAATTTTTATATACAATGAGTTTTGTATCCGCATCAAAGTAGATTAATAAATTACGACATAATATAAAATCAAACAGATGTTGAGTGCTTTTGGGTTTATGTAAAATATTTAACGGATAAAATTTTATTCTATCGCGTATGTTTGAATTAATAATGTGACGGTCATTCGCATAGCTAAAATATTTTTCTTTGTATAAATGATAGTGTTTTCCACGAAATGAGTTTTCACCATAATCGGCTTTTTCCGCTAATTGTATAGCGCGTTGGCTAACATCTACGGCATCAATTGAAAAAGCAGTAGGATTTATGCCTTTTTCTAAAAGATACATAGCTAAAGAATACGGTTCTTCTCCGGTGGAGCAGGGAATACTTAAAATTTTGAAGTGAGTTGATTGGTTGTTTAAGAGTGCTTGTTGAATATGTTGATGGATGAATTCATAGGGTTTTATATCTCGAAAAAACCAGGTTTCAGGAATAACACTAATTTCCAATAATTCATTTAGTTCTTTTTGGCTGTGTTTAATTAATTGCAGATAATCTTTAAATTCAAAGATGTCGCATAGGTGCATGCGCTGTAGAATTATTTTGTCGATGGTGTTATGACCAATGGTGTTGCTATCCAAGCCAATTTTGGCTTTTATCATAAGCTTAATTTGGTTTAGTGCGGAGTCCATTTTCACTGCTCAACCTAGGAGAGTTGTTTCGCTAGCTGTTGGCTAATAGAAGGGGGTAAAATTTGGTGAGTGTCGATTAATTGAATCATGTCATTATTATGTTTATAGACTTTTCCCAAAAAACGCTGTTTATCGGACTGGATGCCGCTATCGGTTATTTCTTCGATTTCACATTTAATGACATCGGTAACATTTTCTGCAATTAATCCAATCGGTTTTGAGTTTCCTGAGCTGTCTTTATAATGAATTATAATAATACGCGTGCTTAAATTATTATTACAATAACGCCTTTCAAATAACTGGCACAAATCAATAACCGGAGTTGTAGTGCCTCGATAATTAAATATACCCTTTATGGTTTTTTCGGTTAAGGGAACTTTTTTAAGTTCAATCAGCGGCACTATTTCGATCACACGGGCGGCTTCAATGCCGTAGTGTTCTGCGCCAATATTAAGCCCGACAATTAACATTAATCTGTCACTTTAAAAATAGAGACACCTTCTTGCAAACCGCGCGCCGCATCTTTTAACTGTTCAACCGATTGCCCCGATTGGCGTAAAGTTTCTGCGGTTTGTTGGGCCATTTCATTGAGTTGTATCATACTCTCTTTTATTTGCTCGGCACCTTCTGATTGTAAACGAGTGCCTTCATTTACTGTTTCAAAACGGGGCAGCAAGGCTTGTACCTGCTCAATAATATGGGTAAGTTGCGCGCCAACGGTGGCGACATCGGAAACGCCTCGGCTGACTTCTTCAGAAAATTTATCCATGCTCATTACACCGGCAGATACTGCGGATAACATCTCTTTCACCATTTGCTCAATGTCCCAGGTGGCAACGGCGGTTTGATCGGCAAGGCGTCTAATTTCAGTTGCCACTACTGAAAATCCACGACCATACTCGCCGGCTTTTTCAGCTTCAATGGCGGCATTAAGTGACAGTAAATTAGTTTGATCGGCGACACGATTAATAGTGGTGACCACTGTGTTGATGTTGTCGGCTTTTTCGCTAAGCACCGCTAAACGTGAAGAAATGGTATCGGTGGCGGCCTGCATTTGGCTCATGGTGTTTTCCATTGATACTAATGCATTGTGACCATCGGTTGCCGAATCAGATGTGTTTTCCACCACCTTTTTAACCTCTGCCATCGTGTTTAGCAACTCTTTGCCAGTGGCGGAAATTTCTGTAATGGTAGACATTATTTGATTGGTGCTGGCGGCCTGCTCGGCAACCGTAGCTTCGTGCTCTTTGGCGTTAGCAGAAATTTGGGTGGCGGACGAGGTGACTAAAATGCCCGAGACTTGCACTTGTTTGACCAGATTATTTAAATTTTCCAGCATGGTTTTAACCCCACCGGCAACTTGTGAAATGGAATCGCTAGACGAAAAAATCATCATGTCAGAAGTGAGGTCACCTTTAGCTGCTGTTTTCACCACATCAAGTACCAGTTCGGCTTTGCCTTCCAGGTCAGAATTGATTTCTTTTTCACGCTCAACTATGTCGTCCATTTCAGATGAAATATACGAGAAGCTTTGGATGATTTGATTGATTTCGGAGTTCTGATGATGAAGCTTTAAACTTGGCACTTGCGCACGATCAGACATAAAGCTATTCATGGTTAATGAAATGGTTTCTAAACCACTTTCAACTGATTGGGTTAAAGGTTTAATAATATTGAGCTGCACAAAGTAGTAAAGGCTTAATATTAAGGCCATTACAATTAAAATAATAATGCCCGTGAGGTCTAATGTGCGGTTCTCTTGCAGCAGGTATAACAGTGAAATGCCCAAACAAATTTGCGGAAGTGTGAACATAATGATAAGGCGTTTTTGGATGTTGTAAGTGCTAAATATTTTGCTAAATTTGTTCATAATAATTTTGAGATGCCCTTAAAAAAACACTTACTTTATTGGTGTAAGTCTATGATTCTATTTATGTATATAGCCTATTTTTTAAGGAAAGCAAAAAAAAGCGGACTCACCAAAGGTGAGCCCGCTTTTGCTTAGTTACTCAGGGATATGCTTAACCGGTGTTACGCATACCAGCCGCTACCGCACTAATTGTGCGCAGCAGAGGATTAATCCAGGTGTTCTGCTCATTTTCTGTTGCCTGCTCATCGCGATAACGGGTTAGCATTAATATTTGAATATGGCTTAATGGATCGAGATAAGGGTCTCTGCGTTGCAGTGATAGTGCTAATACGGGGCTATCTGATAACAAATGATCATTGCAGGTAATTGCCAGAATATTCTCTACCGTACGCTTATGTTCGTCATATATTTTTGCAAATACCCGTTGCTCTACATTTTTGTCTTCGCACAGTTCCGAGTATTCTTTGGCTGTTGACATATCGGCTTTTAACAGCGCCATTTGGGTGTTATTCAGCATGGCTTTGAAATACGGCCAATTAGCATTCATATCCTGTAACAGTTTCAGGTTTTCGTCTTTGCCATTAATAAAGTTAGTTAACGCCGTGCCAATACCATACCACGCAGGTAAAGTGGTGCGTGATTGTGCCCAGCCAAATACCCAGGGAATTGCGCGGATAGAGGACTTTGATCGATTAGCTTTACGATGCGATGGGCGCGAGCCTATGTTCATTAAGCCAATTTCAGTAACCGGCGTGGTTTCGTAAAAGTAATCCAAGAAGCCATCGGTATTATCGGTTAAATCGCGATAAGTCTTTTCGCCATCGTGGGTAAGGGCCTGCATCGTCTGCAAAAATTCAGTTTTAGCCGGCTTGGCCTTTTCAGTTACAATCGATTTGCTGGCCTTCATTAAGCCTGACACACCCATAGTGAGTTCGTAAATTGCAGTTTCCTGATTACTGTATTTATACGACAGCACTTCACCCTGCTCGGTGAATTTAATCTGGCCGTGTACGGTGCCTTCCGGCTGTGACAAAATCGCATCATGGGTTGGGCCGCCGCCGCGACCGATGGTGCCGCCCCGACCGTGGAATAATCGGCAATCAATGTCGAAGGTATCAGTGAGTTTAATCACTTTTTGCTGTGCATCGTATAGATTCCATGAAGAGGCCATAATGCCGCCGTCTTTACAGGAGTCTGAATAACCCAACATGGCTTCCTGTAAATTACCAGAAGCTTTTAGCAAGTTGCTGTACACCTTATTTTCAAACAGCGTTTTCAGTACGTCTTCAATATGCTCTAAATCTTCAATGGTTTCAAACAGCGGTGAAATGCTGATGTGGCAGAACGTTTCGCCGCTATCATCTTTGCCAGTTAAGCCGGCGATGGTTGCCAGATACATTACTTCTAAAACATGGCTGGCAGCGTGGGTCATCGAAATAACATAGTTGCCAAAGGCATTCGGAGAAATCTCGTTACGCATATTGGTGATTAACTCAAACACATTCAGGGTTTCGAGGTTGTCTTCGTGCAGCTGTTTTTTATCTAAATTTAATGTGGGCGGGTTATCAATGTAATCCGATAATAATTGCTGACGCTCAACTTCGTTTAATGCTGCGTAATTTGGCGCACCGGAAATTTGCTTAATAATTTCGGCCACTGCATCTGAGTGGCGAGTAGATTCCTGACGAATATCGAGTTTTAACAGGAAGAAGCCAAAGGTTTCCGCTACGCGAATTAAATCTTTTAAATCGCCATTGGCAATATTTTCATCGTTGTGGCTAATCAGCGAGCTGCGAACGAGCTGTAAATCTGCAATGAATTCTTTTTCAGATGAATAAGCGTGTGGGTATGCGTTGTCTTCAATTTTCTCGTCGGCCAGGTGGGCATTAATCAGCGCTAAGTTTTGTTGCAAGCGATAATGCATAAACGATAGCTTACGACGATAAGGCGCGTTGCTAAATGCATTGGGAGATGCGGCATACACCTCAAAGCGAATGTTTTCGTCCGACTCTAAGCTGTCCATAAATGATTTGGTGGGAGTACATAAATCAATAGAGTGGGTGAGTTGCTTGTTTACTTCTACTACCCGGTATATGTATTCCTGCAAAATCACCTGGGTTTGCATACGCAGCGCCATTGCAGTAGTGGCGGGTTTTACAAATGGGTTGCCGTCGCGGTCGCCACCAATCCAGGAGCCAAAGCGTAAAAAGCTCGGCACGGTAATACCGGCATTCGGGTAGTGCTTATTAATTTTGCGTTCTAAGTTACGATAAATCTCCGGCACCGCATTAAATAAACTGGTGCGAAAATAATACATGCCATTTTTAATTTCATCGCGCACCTGCGGTTTATGCTCACGCACTTCATTGGTGCGCCACAGTTGCTGAATTTCGGTTTCTAATTTTTCGGTTAATTCGACACGCTGAAATTTACCCACGCGCATATCATTAAGTTTGTCATTAAGTAAAAAAATACGGCGCAATGCGTTCATCACACTGCGGCGTTTAGACTCGGTAGGGTGGGCGGTGAAAACAGGGATGTAGGCCAGCTGGTCAAGTAAGTCTTGCACCTGCGTCGCATCTAAACCATCTAAATGAAATTCTTCGAGGGTGTTATCAAATGAGCCGGTCCACAGTGACTTGCCATTAAATACCTGCTCGCGGCGCTGCAGGTGCTGGTAGTCTTCTTCGGCGATATTAATCAAGCTGAAGTAGATGCTAAAGGCGCGTACCACTTGCGTTAAGGTATCAGCATCGAGGGTTTCAATAAACGCCATTAACTGCGCGCGCTTTTTGGGGTTGTCGGTTTTACGCAGGCTGATGTAACCTTTGCGCAACTTCTCAACCGCATCATATACATGCGCACCGGCGAGGTTTTTAATGACATTACCTAACAGGTTGCCAAACAGTTTTACCCGCGTGCGGAGTTTTTTGTCGTTAGGAATAGCTGATTTTTTAGCAGTGCTAACCATTTGTAATTTCTTATCGGAAGTGGAATCAAGGGGGCGTATTATACATGAAAGGTTAATTAGGGGTTAAATTTGATTAAGGCATTGAAAAAACTGATTAATAATCATACTCTTGCAAGGGTAATTTAGCGCAAACTAAAGATGGCTTTTAATATGGACTTTTGAAATAAGTCTGTATAAACATGAGTCTGTATAAAATATGAATAAGGGGAAAAATGAGTAACCTAACTGATTCCAAAGAGTGGCGAGCATTAGAAAAACATTTTAAAGCTATTTCCCATTTGCATATGCGCAACTTGTTTGCTGAAAACCCACAACGCTTTCAACAGTTCTCCACCCATTTAAATGACATATTGCTGGATTATTCTAAAAACTGTATCACCGACGAAACCTTGAAACTGTTGATGAATTTAGCCCGTTTCGCACGGGTTGAGATGAGTCGTGATCACATGTTTGCCGGTGAAAATATGAACTGCACAGAGTTTCGCCCCGCCCTGCACGTAGCCCTGCGTAACCGCAGTAATACGCCGATAATGGTAGACGGAAAAGATGTGATGCCACAGGTGAATGCGGTGTTACAGAAGATGCGTGATTTTTCAGAGCAAGTGCGCAGCGGTGAGCTGCGTGGCTATAACGGCCGCCGCTTTAGAAATATCGTCAATATCGGTATTGGTGGTTCCGACTTAGGTCCGCAGGTGGTGTGTGATGCGATGAAGCCGTTTGCGCAGCGCGACTTAAAAGTACATTTTGTTTCTAATGCAGATGCCACGCATTTGGTGGAAACCCTCAAACTGGTGGAGCCGGAAACCACCCTGTTTATTGTTTCATCCAAATCTTTTACCACTCAAGAAACCATGTTAAATGCCCGTAGCGCCCGCAAATGGTTTGTTGAGCTGGTGGGCAGTGAGGCCGCGGTTGCTCAGCACTTTGTGGCGGTTAGCACCAACCTGGCAGCCACTACAAAATTTGGTATTGCCGAGAAAAATGTATTTGAATTTTGGGACTGGGTCGGCGGACGTTATTCACTTTGGTCAGCCATTGGTTTGCCCATCGCGCTGTATATTGGCATGGATCATTTTGAAGATATGCTGCAAGGCGCACATGAAATGGACCAGCATTTTCAAACGGCGCCACTGGAAGAGAATATGCCGGTTCTATTAGCTATGCTGGGTATTTGGTATAACAATTTCTTCGATGCGCAAAGTCATGCAATTATGCCCTACAGTCAATACCTGGAAAGGTTACCAGCGTATTTGCAGCAGCTTGATATGGAGAGCAATGGCAAAACGATTGATCGCCAGAACCAACGGGTAAATTATTTAACCGGCCCGATTATTTGGGGGCAGTCGGGCACTAACGGCCAGCACGCTTTTTTCCAGTTACTGCATCAAGGCACTAAGCCGGTGCCGGCGGATTTTTTAATTCCCGCACTCAGTCAAAATCCGCTGGGCTTGCACCATCGAGTATTATTCTCTAATTGTTTGGCACAAACCAAAGCATTAATGCTGGGCAAAAAATATACCGAAGCATTAGATGAAATGAAAAAGGCGGGGCGCTCAATAGAAGAAATTGATGAAGCGATTGAGCATAAAGTATTTGAAGGAAACAAGCCCACCAACACGATTATTTTTGAGCGTTTAAATCCTAAAACCCTCGGGTCGATAATGGCGATGTACGAGCATAAAGTGTTTGTGCAGGGCATTGTATGGAATATTAATTCTTTCGATCAGTGGGGAGTAGAATACGGCAAGGTGCTGGCGGGGGAGATTCAGCAGGATTTAGTTCAGCCCGGTGATGTAGCGAACCATGATTCGTCCACCAATGGATTGATCAATTATCGTAAAGAGGTTTATTTTAAAGACATTAATGGTAAGCAGGATTGATTTAGCAAGTCTCCAAGTAGAAAAATAGGGACTTGGCTTTAGCTGATGACCTGCAATAGAGATATTTATACGGTTCACGGGGTGTATTGCGTGGTTTTATCGTCAGCCAAAGTTAACTCCTACGGTTGTTTGGTTAATGAATCTAGTGCCCAGTCAATATGCTCTTGCAGCATTTTATTTGCATCCGGTCGACGAGATGTTAAGGCATTAATAATTTTTTCGGAGGTGGGCGCATTACCCAGCGCCACCGCAATATTGCGTAACCATTGTGAATGCCCGATACGCCGAATAGGAGAGCCCTCCATCTTTTTCAGAAACTCAGTTTCGCTCCATGCAAATAAATCTAATAGTTGCGGTGCATCCAGCCCATGACGCACTGCAAAATCTCTTTCATCACTGGCCTTGGCAAAACGATTCCACGGGCACACCAGCTGGCAGTCATCACAACCATAAATATGATTCCCAATAGCTTTGCGAAATTCCACTGGAATGGCGGTTTTTAATTCGATGGTTAAATATGAAATGCAGCGCCGCGCATCCAGCTCATAGGGTGCGATAATGGCTTGAGTCGGGCAAATATCAATGCAGGCGGTGCAACTGCCGCAATGGTTCTCGCTAACCGTTGTATTAATAGGCAAGGGCAGGTCAGTATAAATTTCCCCCAGAAAAAACCACGAACCTGCGCTACGGTTAATCACATTGGTATGTTTGCCCATCCAGCCCAAACCGGCTTTTTCAGCCAGCGGTTTTTCCAGCACCGGCGCGCTGTCGGTAAATACCCGGTAACCAAACTCTCCGACTTCGGCACGCATTCTATCTACCAGTTTTTGCAGGCGTTTTCGAATGATTTTGTGGTAATCGCGGCCGGTGGCATAACGCGAAATAAGTCCGAGATTTTTTTCACCCAAAACACGTTGTATGGACTCTGCCTCGGGGGGGAAGTAATCCATGCGCACGGAAATAACGCGAATCGTGCCAGGTTCCAACTCAGCCGGGCGGCTGCGTTTTGTGCCGTGTTTGGCCATGTAGTTCATTTCGCCGTGGTGGTCATTATCCAGCCAGCGCTGAAAAGCCGGTTCGTAATTAGATAAATCGGTGTCACTCACCCCCAGCTGTGAAAAACCCAGCTCAACAGCCCACCGTCGAACATCGACCAAAAACTGTGCAGCAGTCAGTTCTTCTTTCAGTAAAAGAGGGGGTGAGCTTGCCTCCCGGAAAGATTTAGTTTGAGATAGGTTATTGTCACGTGTACTCATTAAGTGAATGCTATAACAATTGAGTTGATAATTTCAGTTATTTTTGGTCATATACGCGCCAGATTATGGCATGCTTCAACATCGAAGCCTTAAATGTCAGAATGTACCAGCTTATCAGTTTGTCATTCTCGAATGCTTGTGTCGGGAATCCCAGCGGTTTTAAGTGTTGGCAAAGGTCTCAATCATATAAAATTTATAGAAGGCAACAAAATTAATTATGAAAATTCGTACCCGTTTCGCTCCCAGTCCCACCGGTTATTTACATATCGGCGGAGCCCGTACCGCTTTGTTTTCGTGGTTGTACGCAAAAAAAATGGGTGGAGAGTTTGTATTGCGAATTGAAGACACCGATCGTGAACGCTCCACACAAGAAGCTGTAGATGCGATTTTAGAAGGTATGAACTGGTTAGGCTTAAGCCACGACGAAGGCCCGGTTTATCAAACCGATCGTTATGATCGCTACAAGGAAATTGTTCAAACCTTGCTGAAACAGGGCGATGCTTACTACTGCAATTGCTCACGCGAAAGACTAGATGCAATGCGCGAACAGCAAATGGCAAATAAACAAAAGCCAAAATACGATGGTTGTTGCCGTGATAAACATTTACCCGAAGCCGATAACACCGTCGTGCGGTTTAAAAATCCCTTGGAAGGTGCAGTAGAAATTAACGACCACGTGCGCGGCAAAGTGGTGATTAGCAATCAGGAAATTGATGATTTAATTATTGAACGTTCCGATGGTAACCCGACCTATAATTTAACCGTGGTAGTGGACGATTGGGATATGAAAATCAGCCACGTAATTCGCGGCGATGATCATTTAAATAATACTCCGCGACAAATTAATATTTTAACCGCGTTGGGCGCACATATTCCCGAGTATGCACACGTGCCGATGATTAACGGCAGCGATGGCAAAAAACTTTCCAAACGTCGCGATGCGGTGAGTGTGATGCAATATCGTGATGACGGTTATTTAAAAGAAGCGGTAATTAATTATCTGGTGCGTCTGGGATGGTCCCATGGTGATCAGGAAGTATTTACATTGGATGAAATGATTGAGAAATTTGATATCGATGATATTAATAAATCATCATCAAGTTTAAGTGTTGAAAAATTACAGTGGTTGAATCAACACTATATAAAACAAATGACGCCGGAACAATTGGCAGAAGCCCTGCAGTTTTATATTCAGCAGGCAAACCTAGATGTTAGTAATGGCCCGGATTTAGTTGATGTGATGAAAGTGTATCAAGCGCGTTGTTCAACCTTGGTCGAGTTAGTAGAAGATATTCGATTCTTTTACGAGGATATAGTCGAGTACAACGCCAAGCAAGCCAAAAAACAATTTAAAGGTAGTGCAAAAGATGTGCTGCAAGCTTTAAAAGAAGCCTATGAAAATTTAGATAGTTGGCAGACTGAAGATATTCATAAAATTGTGGAAGCGACAGTTGAAAAATTAGAAGTGGGCTTCGGTAAAGTTGGGCAACCATTGCGATTGGCGGTGACAGGACATGGGAAATCACCTTCGATAGATGTGACTCTGGAGTTGTTGGGTAAGCAAGAAACTGTTAGTCGAATAGCCAATGCTATTCACTTTATTGGCGATAAATGAAATTTAGCAGCAGGCCTATGTATGGCGAGCAGCAGCGAAGACGGGTCTCTATGTCTTTCGTTATCTCTGAGAAACTAGGCTCTTAACTTGTGTGGTAACCCGTACTTTTAGCGTTAAAGGACCTTTGTTGATATTAACGCGAGCCTAATTAATAGCCCTGGTTAGTTGGGAAAGTGAATATCCAGATAATATCCCAATTGTCTTCAACGCAAAATTCAATCATATTCGTTAATTGATTAAAGACTAAAAAATGTGTGTTATGCTTTTGACTCTAAAGTGATTTTCCCATAAACTCACCGCCTGATTCGGGGCTATAGCTCAGCTGGGAGAGCGCAACACTGGCAGTGTTGAGGTCTGCGGTTCGATCCCGCATAGCTCCACCATATTCTAACATTTTGCTCTATGGATGAAATATTGAAAGTCATAATCACAGGTGGTGCAGGATTTATCGGCTCTGCGGTGATCAGACAATATATCCGGGAAACTGAGCACGAAGTCATTAATCTTGATGCTCTTACCTATGCGGGCAATCTCGAATCCCTGGCATCCGTTGCCGATCATCCTCGGTATTATTTTGAGCGTGTTGATATTAGGAATATCGATGAGTTAAAGCGTGCATTCAAACAACACCAGCCCGACGCCGTAATGCATTTAGCAGCAGAGTCCCATGTTGATAGATCTATAGATGGCCCGGCAGATTTTATTCAAACCAATATTGTTGGCACTCTTAACTTGCTCGAAGTTTCTAGAAGTTATTGGAATAAATTAGAAGAAGTTCGAAGAGCCAATTTCAGGTTTCATCATGTATCAACAGATGAGGTTTACGGTGATTTAGATGAAACTGGCCTATTTACTGAAGAAACCAGTTATAAGCCAAGCTCACCATATTCGGCGAGTAAGGCATCTTCAGATCACCTGGTAAGAGCCTGGCATAGGACCTATGGACTACCGATAGTGATTACTAACTGTTCAAACAATTATGGTGGATATCAGTTCCCTGAAAAGCTAATACCCCTTGTTACTCTTAATGCCTTGGAGGGTAAACCTTTACCAATTTATGGTACTGGTCTGCAAGTTCGTGACTGGCTTCATGTTGATGATCATGCAAGAGCGTTAAGATTGGTTTTAGTAAAAGGGGTAAATGGCCAGACATATAATATTGGTGGGCATAATGAAAAAACAAATTTGGATGTGGTAAAAGCAATTTGTTCATTGCTCGATAAATTAGTACCCAATTCACCACATGCTCCCCATGAATCTTTAATAACATACGTTACTGATAGACCTGGCCATGATTTGCGATATGCAATTGATGCAGCCAAGATTGAAAAAGACCTAGGCTGGACTCCCGATGAAACCTTTGAAACGGGTATAGCAAAAACCATTCAATGGTATCTGGAAAATAGTGAATGGTGTCAGCGTGTGCAGGATGGTAGTTACATGCGTGAGCGTTTAGGTACAGAGGATAATGAAAAGTGAAAGGTATTATTCTAGCTGGTGGCTCAGGCACGCGGCTATATCCCATTACGAAAGGCGTGTCTAAGCAGCTTTTACCTATATACGATAAACCAATGATCTATTATCCACTATCGGTGCTTATGCTTGCCGGTATACGGGATGTATTAATCATCACAACGTCTGAAGACCAGTCTGGGTTTGTTCGTATGCTTGGTGATGGCAGTGGCTTTGGTATAAACATATCGTATGCAATTCAGTCAAGTCCTGATGGGCTGGCACAAGCCTTTATAATAGGCGAAGAATTTATAGGTGGTGATAGTGTTTGTTTGGTACTGGGAGATAATATTTTTTGGGGTCAGGGGTTCTCTATAAATCTTAAAGAGGCTGCAAACCGAGATAGTGGTGCGACTGTTTTTGGTTACAAAGTAAAAGACCCTGAACGTTTTGGTGTTGTTGAATTTGATGATGAAAATAAAGCAATAAGCATTGAAGAAAAGCCCCAAAAACCTAAGTCAAATTTTGCAGTTACAGGCTTATATTTCTATGATAATGAAGTCGTTGAAATAGCCAAACATGTTAAACCATCTGAACGTGGAGAACTGGAAATCACCAGTATTAATCAGGCTTATCTTGAAAAAGGTAGGTTAAATGTAGAGCTTCTAGGTAGAGGTTTTGCTTGGTTGGATAGTGGTACCCATGAAAGCTTACTTGAAGCTGCAATGTTTGTAGAAACCATTGAAAAAAGGCAAGGTTATAAGGTTGCTTGTCTAGAAGAGATTGCGTGGAGAAATAATTGGTTGTCAACAACTCAATTATTAGAACAAGCAAAATTGCTTATAAAAAATGGATATGGTCAATATTTAAAGTCATTAGTAGATTAGGGAAAGTTATGAGTATTCAAGCAACATATTCTAATGGGGAGGTGTCATGGCGAATGGTGGGCTATTCACAAATCTTCGAAGAAACCGGTGAGTTAGGTGTCCTAGAGTATGGTAAAGAATTGGATTTTGTAGTTAAGAGAATTTTTTACTTAAGAGGAATAAAGAAAAATGCTATGCGTGGTTTTCATTCACATAAAGATTTAAAACAGCTAATAGTATGTTTAAATGGTGAATTTACTATCGAATTAGATAATGGTTCTGAAAAAATTTCTAAGAGAATGAAAGCTGATAATCAGTGCTTGTATCTAGATGGTAAAGTATGGCGAGAAATGAAAGACTTTACTGAAGATGCTTTGATTGTGGTTTTGTGCGATAAAGAATATATATATGATGAAGTAGTTAGGGAATATTTGTTATTTTCAGAAAATATAGCTAAATTAAATAATGACTTATAGTAAAAAATTAGAAAAGTACCTATCATTCTTAAAACTTAATGGGTTTAAAATTGATGCATATTCAGAGTTTAAATTTGAATCATTAAAAGATTTTTCACTAAAGGGTAGCGAGAGCGAGTTAATTGACTGGTATTACAATCATGTAAAAGATTCAACAATGAGCTTAGAAAGAATCCCGCTGAATGAATGTAAAGAGTGGTCGTTGAATGAAGAGCATGGCTATTTAGGTCATTCATCAGGTGAATTTTTTAGGGTTGAAGGCTACCGAATCACAGGCACCTCATCTCGAGAAGTAGCAGTGGGTTGGGATCAACCGTTTTTGACTCAAGAGGGTTTTGATGGAGGGATACTGGGACTGATTAGAAAGCGATTTGATGGTGTGCCGCACTACCTGGTTGAGGCAAAAGAAGAGCCGGGTAATTATAATGTTGTTCAAATAAGTACTACTGTTCAAGCGACTTTTAGTAATCTAAAAAGAGCGCATAAAGGTAGTAAGACAAACTATAGCGATCTATTTATAAATCATGAAAATCATCCTGTAAAGATAATATTTGATCAATGGACCTCAGAAGATGGCGGGCGACTATTCAATAAGAGGAATCATTCTATGCTTATTGAATATGATGAATCAGAAGATCTCGAGTTGGTGTCAGACAGGTTTAAATGGGTATCACTTTTTCAGTTGAAAAAGTTAATAAAAGAACAGAATGCTATTGTTGCACCGCATGTTAGAGGAATATTGGCCGGAATATAAATGAAGAAGATAGCAATAATTGGATTTGGTTCACATGTATCGAAAAATATACTTCCTGCAATTTCACGTTCCAGTGAAATAGATGTTGTAGCAATTTATGTGAGAGATGTTAATAAATATACTAAAAAAGCAGGTGAGTTAGGTTGTACTGTTAAACATATAAGTGAAAAAATAAGTAGTGATATTGATTGGGTTTATATATCTACACCTATCTCTACGCACTATAAATTGATTGAGAAATATTTGTTGGCAGGTAAGAATGTTATTTGCGAAAAACCTATAACTGATGACTCAAAAAAGACAGAAGCTCTTTATGATTTGAGTAATAAAGGTGGCTTGAAGTTGTTTGAGGTATGTATGTATAAATACCATAAGCAATATCATCACATTGAAAATCTTGTTTCTGATAATTCAAATCCAGTTAAGAAAATACATGTCTCTTTTACTATTCCTCATCTTTCTAAAGATGATATTAGATATAAAAAATTCTTAAGTGGCGGAGCTTTGCTCGACGTAGGCTATTACCCTGTGTCCCTTTTGTTTATGCTTCTAGGGGAGCCAAGTGAGGTTGAACTGGTGAAATTAAGTGAGTCAGGGTATGAGGTTGATTTGTCTGGAGTAGCAATATTTAAATATGATCATATGTATTGTATCGCTGAATGGGCGATTGGTGCTCCATATACAAACGAAGTTAAGGTGTTTACTGAAGATGCAATTATTACATATGATCGTTTTTTTTCTAAACCAGAAACATATCCCACTAAAGCAAATGTTAAGCATGGTTTTAAGGTGTCAGATGTTGAAATTGGTGAAGATGATCAATTTGTAAATATGTTTGAAAAGATTGTTTTCAATGATCAAGTTGGTTATGAGAAGGAATCTAACTTAACAATTGCTTTAAATAATTTTCTTATTAATTTATATCAAAAATAAGGGAGTGTCTTGTTAGAAGTTTCTGAGTTAGCGGAAACCTAATTATCAGGCTGAATTACATTAGGAATTTTAATGAATGATGAACGTGTAAACGTCGATTTTTTTGTTGTTGGTTCACAACGTTGTGGTACAACTTGGATTGATAAGGCATTAAGAAGTACAGGAAAAATTTCATTGCCTGTAAATAAGCAGGCCTATTTTTTTGATCGTAATTATGATCGTGGTATTGAATGGTATGAAAAGCAGTTTGTTTCACGGGATAAAAAAAAATATAATCTTATCGGTGAGGTTGCAACTGGTTATTGTCTGGATGGCGCAATAGATTTACTCGCGAAGCATTACCCAGAAGCGAAGATTATTCTGGCAGTAAGGGAGCCAGTATCTCGCGCATATAGTAATTATGTAAAAAGAAGGGAAGAATATGGGGGGATGGATTTTGTAGCGGCGCTGTCAAAGAATAAAGACCTGGTTGAAAGAGGTCTTTACGGTGAGATGCTTGAGAGGATATTGAGATTTTACTCGCCTGAAAAAGTAAAGGTAGTTTTCTTTGATGATTTGGAAAAAAACTCTAAACGATTTTATGACGAGATTTCAGAGTTCTTAAATATTGATTACGAGGTTGATGAGAAATTATTTTCCCAAAATGTAAATTCTTCATTATTTGAGGGTATTAGTAAGCTAGCAAGAAAATATAAATTTTACTTTTTAATAAAGTTTATCAAGAAAATAGGCCTAACAGCTCAAATACGTAAATTAATATATAAGCTTCAAAAATTTAAGAAAAAACCTGCCTTATTGTCCTCTCCTAATTTGCATAAGGTTTTTCATGAGTCGAATGAGGTGCTTGGAAAGTTAACTAAAAGAGACTTGAGTAGCTGGGGAAAATAGTCAGTCTGAGGAAAAAAAGTGGGTGTAGATAGAAAGATTGCCGTGATGTTTAATAAACCAGGTGTATTTCCTGGCTTTGAAAATGTAGTTTCTGCTCATATACAGTTGCCACTTAAAACGGCAAAATTGCTTCAAGATAATAACCGTGACTGCTTGGTTGTAACTACACAGATACCTAAAAACCAAGTAGCGCCAAACTGTTTTAATGATATAAGTTCTAACTCAGTTCTATTTGTGTCTGATTTAAATAAGCAGGGTGAGCGCTCTGCAGCTTTAGAAGGTCAAGTTAAGGGTGTAAGATTTAGAAAGTTTGTACTAAATTACTTGCAAGTTGTATGGGCGTTGAAGAAAAATAAAATAAATGTCCTTCAGGTCTTTGGGACTAAGAAATTTATTTTATTGGCTATATTGTATAAAATTTTCTGTCCAAGTTTAAAGTTAATATGGACAACAGAAAATAAATGCAAAAAATCTTCAAAAATCATAGAGCTGTTAATTGATAAAGCTGTTGATACAATTGTAACAACCACTGAGTACGTGCAATCAACGCTAGGATTTCACAAAGATGTGAGATTAATTAGGCCGGGTGTTGCAAGGATATTTAATTTAGATAGTAGTGCTACAAAAAAAAGAGTCTTGTTTTGGAGGGATCCGTCGGTAGAAAATGGTGCGGATATAGCACTCAAGGTGTTTAAGGCATTAGCATCAAAATATGAAGACATATTATTTACTTTTGCTGTGAGACCACACTGGAACACGGTGGTGAGTGAAAATGATTGTGATGCAGAAAATATAGAATACTACGAGTATCCTTATAAAAATATAAGTCTTGATCAATTGTTAAGTGAAAGTGTTGCTGTTTTATTTCCGTTTAGAGAATTAAGTACAAACCCTCAGCTCGCAGTTATAGAAACTTTGAATGCTGGAGTGCCAGTCATTTGTTCCAGTGTTGAATCAAATGCAGAAATTTTAAGAAATTGTAATCTGGATTTTCGATTGTTTGATGAGGTTGATAAATATACTGAGGAGCTAGATAAAGTTTTAGAAAAATTTGTAAGTAGCGGTGAGGTTGACCAGTCAAGTATTCAAAAACTTGAAAAATTTTATAATTGGAGTAGTTATATCAAACAGTGTCAGGATGTGTACCAATGAGTAGAAGAAAGGCAATCTTTGTTTTTTTCCTGTTTGTTACAGTGTTTGTTGTTTTGTGTGTTTTATTGATACATCCAAAATACGTTACGACTTATTTATATACGTTTACAAGCGAGCTATCTTATAAACAGCGGGATGCAAAATTTGTAGAAGATGGTGTTGAAATTAATCGATTTAAAGTTGGTGATACTCCAACCTCGATTGATATTACATACAGAGATAATAAAAATCTTGCTCTTGTGACAAGTATGGGTGATTCTGTTGCTGTAGTTACAAATTTAAGCTCTACAGGTGAGGAACCATTATCATCCTATGCTTTTTTACCTGGATCAAAACCAAGAGTTTCAATCTGGTGTGATGTTAACAATGATGGCTTAGATGAAGTTGTTATACCTTTTTGGGGTGATGGTTTTTCGAGTGTTTTTGTGGGCTCTGTGAATAGTGATGGAGTAATAACAAAAATAGGAGAGTACACTGTCGGGTATCGCCCAAGAAGTGTCGCGTGTGGTGATTTGGATGGTGATGGTTATAATGAGATAGTATCGGCTGATAATTTTTCAGACACTATATCTATCATTGAAAATAATGGAAATCTTTCGTTTTTAAAATCTATTGCTGTGGCAAGTGAGCCTGGAGCTATTAAAATTGTTGATTTTAATAATGATGGGTTAAATGATCTTGTTGTAACCCATAGAGCATCAAATAATGTATATGTACTTATTAATGAAAGAGGGTTCAATTTTCGTCTTGCAATGGTAATACCAACTTTAAAGGCACCAAAAGATCAAGTGATAGTTGATATAAATCAGGATGGTTATAAAGATCTTATTACAATAGATGGCGCTACAAATAATGTATCTATTTATTATATAAAGTTGATGCGAGTAACAAAAGTAGAGCGAGTAAAACTCTCGGGAAGTCCACACTCTTTAAAATACATACCATCAGAAGAAAAAAATCAGAAAGGAAGTATTGTTGTAGCTGTATATCCTAACTGGATAGAAGTACTAAGTTCTTGCTCTGGTCAGTACGAGCTAACAGAGTCTCTCTGGTTTGCTGATTACTACGGGCTTCGAAAAAGAAAAATTCTGTATTTTGACCATATAAAAGGTACAGATAATATTTATGCAGTTATGGCTGGCATTGATAGTGTGGTTCAATTATCTGTTAAGTTATCTGAATGTAACTAATGAGTAACCACGTTAAAATTATGGCGCTGTTGGTTGGTGCTGGCGTTCAGTTTGGGCTTCTGGTGGTTAACCTCCTCATTACATCTGAAATGCAAATAGATGATAGGGGGATATATGCTTTAGTTGTTGCTGTTATTATGACTGTTTCTGGATTCGGTAGTTTAGGGTTTTCGAATGCACTAATCAAAAGAATGCATTCAGAAAGTTTATCAAATGAATATGTTATATCTATATTTTCTCTGATTGTTTTTCAAATAGTTTTATCTGGAATGATAGCTTTTTTGTTATTGTTGACTTTCCCTGTTATTGATTTTGAGCTACTAAATGATTTTTTATTTGTACTAATTCTAATAATTGTAAGTCTGCTGTTACGATCATATGGCCAGGCGTTACTGCTTGGATTAAATAGAATTCTGCTATTTCAGATAAGTAAAGTACTCCCGGTAATACTGTTCGCAACTATTTTGCTAATACAAGATAGTTATGAATTGGAGCGGGTGCTGACTGCATGGATGATGTCGGAGCTGTTGCTTGTGGTTTTTTTATTTGTAGTGACAATAATTATATTTAGAATTGATAAAAACAATAAAAATAATTCTTTTAAAGATGACTTAAAGTTCGGGCTGAAGTCTTTGTTTGGTCATACTGCTTTTATTGAAGGTTATAAGTTTGACCTTCTTATTTTAGGTTATATCATGCCGGTAGCTGATTTGGCTATTTATGCGGTAAGTAAGTCGGTTGCATTGGTTTTAAGATTTGTGCCGCAGAGTTTATCTCAGGTGGCATATCCTGCCATTTTAAGGGCTAATGAGAGCGAAAAACTTCATGTTCTTAAGAAATTTATTATCTTTTCTATATTGACTAGTATTGTATTGGTTGCTATTGGCTATGCTCTCTTTATTGGTGTGGTATTGGGGTTCCTAGGTGATGCATATTCTGAAACACAAAGTGTGGTCTTTATTATGTTTCTTGGTGTGTTTGCTTATGTTCCAAGAAGGGTGTCATATGAGTATTTAAAATCAATGAATAAACCCAGTTTAACAAGTAAAATTGAGCTCTGCGTACTATTTTCTTACTTGCTACTCGTTTCATTATTTGAAGCTTTTAGCTATTCAAATCTTATGTCGCTGTCCATACTTATCCTGATAATTAATGCATTAGCGCTATTGGTTGTGTATCAAATACTACTAAATTATAAGGTGACTGAGAAAGTGAGGTCGTAGCTATATGGAGTATGGTTAATGTCTATTCTTGTTTTACTTGTAGAACTAAGTATTTTTGCTTTAATACTTTATTTTTTGAAACGTAGAAAACCTGTTGAGCTGTTTTCTCCTGTGTATATATTTTTATTATATTATGTATTTATTTTTTCTTTTGGTTGGCTGTTATCACCACTAAATTTTTCTGCTGGAGGTGTTAGTGCTGATATTGTACTAACAGAATATGACTACCGTATGACATTTTTATATGGAATGGGAATTGTTATATTTTTCTCTATTGGAGCTATGTTTCATACATATACATCCAAGTATAAATGGAATCAGCATAATCAAGGTAATAGGTATAAAGCAAATGTTGTTGGCGTAGTTAGATCAAAAATTAAAAATAATTTTACAGTCTCTATGTTGCCAACGGTTTTTATGTTGGCTTTATTGGTGATTGTATTAATGTTAGTGGGAGTTGGTCCTGCTAATGTGTTGAGCAGGGATGTTTATCTACCAGTCGAAGTTAGGGGCGCAAAGATATTAGGTGTTGCGCTAACGCCACTTGTAATAATGCTGCTTGGGTATAGTTTTTTGCGTGTCAGCCATTTAATTAGATATTTTATTCTATTCTTGTTGTTACTATTTTTCGTCCTCTACTTTGCTTTAGCGAGTAGATGGTTTTCCTTTATTTTGGTTTTGTTCATACTGGGCGTATTAATGTATCGCCCTAATTCAGCAAAAATAAAGGTGTTAGTTGTGACAAGCGCAGCTGCAGCTTTTTTAATGCTAATAGTCCCCTTGTCGTTGAGGGCTTTAGAGTCGCATGGTCTGTTTCCGTATATTATTGCCCTAGTGGATGGAAATGTAACTTTGGATTGGGGGCAACTTGAAAAAATGACTAACAATTTGCTTTTTTCTTATTCATTAACAGGGCATATCGCAATTTACGAAGATATTGAGATTAAATATCTTTTAACAAGTATTAATCCCATGCCAGGTAGTCTTGTGGGTTGGTATGATGCTGCTGAAGTATTAAGAATTAATCCGTATACGCCATTTAATGCACCAGGTGAATTATTGAGTCATGGTGTTATTTATGCGGCAATTTTTTATTTTATACTAGGCTTTTATTTTTCTTCTCTGGATAACAAAATTAATCAATATTTGTCTAAGGACAAATTGTTATTATCTGCCCTGTTTGTAGGTTTGGCAGTGTTATATACAGTTTCATCATTACAATATAATTTAAGGTCTGGAGTAAGGCTTCTTTATTATATAATCGTATTTCAAATATTTATTTTTATATTGCATAATTTTAAAAAAAGCATTGTGATTAAATAGTGTGTGCTTGAATGAGAAAAAAAACTGATATTATCAAAAATCTATTAGCGATCGGGCCAAGAGTGCAATCAGAGTCAGGTAGTGTCACTGGTCCGTCAATGATGTTTGACTTATTGATGAAAAGTCTTGAAGGTACAGCCTGGAAAGCAGATATTGTAAATATCATTGATACAGAATCTAAGATAGAAAACAGGAGGGTTGGTGGGTTTTCTCGATCTAGAATAGCGTTTTACATTAAATTACTACCTAAAATAGGTATGAAGCTTTTTAAGAAGCAAGATATGGTCTATTTGATCATTGCCCCTACACTCGCCGCTTTCATTAGAGATGCTGCGGTAATATGGGCTGCATTTCTGTTACGGAAACGTATTGTTTGTCAATTGTTTGGTGACTATCAGGATTTTTATAATGGGCAACACGCTATTTTAAAAAAAATTATTTCTATTACTTTATCTAAAACGGATAAAATAATCGTGGAAGGTCAATTAGTGAAAAACTATATGGCATTTATCAAATCTCATAATGATAAAGTTATTCCAATATCAAATGGATTGCCTGAAACAGAAATAAAACCATCACTGTCAAGTAAAGAGCTAAGTAATGAATCCACGTATAATATTCTCTATATGAGTAATATGATCGAAACAAAAGGGTATCTAGATGTTTTAAGTGCGGTTAATATCTTAATAAAGAAAAGAGGTCGTAATATAAAAGCCAAATTTGCTGGCAAGTTCATTGTGACTAGCGATGCTGTTGAGTTTTCTTGCCCTGAGGAGGCTAAAAAGTCCTTTTTTTTATATATAAAAGAAAATAATTTAGAAGATCATATTTCATACAGTGAATCTATATTGGGGGATAAAAAACGGAAAGAATTTGAGAGGGCACACTTTTTTTTATTGCCTTCAAATTATATATTTGAGATGCAGCCTGTATCAGTGCTTGAAGCAATGGCATATGGTGCAGTAGTGATTGGAACTGATCATAAATTAATACCTGATATGCTTCAGGATGGAGTGACTGGGTGTATAGTGCCATATAATAGTCCAGACTTTATTGCCGATAAAATAGAATACCTTATAGATAATCCAGATATATATAAGTCGTTCAGTCTAAACAGTGTTAATGTGTATAATCAGAAATTTAGTCCAGATATATATTGTGATAATGTGATTGATGTTTTTGATTTAGTGGTAAATTGATGATTTTGGTGTGGATGGCGAGGTAGAACTTAATGGTGAATCGAATTGTTTTTCAAAATTAAAAAATTAATTAATATACTTTTAAGTCCTTATTTATTTAAGGCTCTATTTAAAGGTGCGGCAGCTGGTACTGAGCATATACCAATTTTAAAACAATTAGATTGTGATTTTATTGTAGATGTCGGTGCAAACCGTGGTCAATTTGCATTAATTGCTAGAAAGCTTTTTCCTACTGCTTGCATTCACTCATTTGAGCCGTTAGATGAGCCTGCTGAAATATTTAAGTCAGTGTTTATTGCGGATAAAAATATTTATTTACATAAATGTGCAATTGGTTCTGAAAATACTACCATGACTATACATGTATCAGAGCGGGATGATTCATCATCATTGTTGCCTATTGGAAATAATCAATCTGAGCTGTTTCCGCATACAGGAGAGAGCGAAATTAGAGTAACTTCAGTATTATCATTAGATGAAGTAATTAAGGTGGAAGATATTTCTAATAGTGCTTTATTGAAAATTGATGTGCAAGGTTTCGAGCTGGAAGTGCTAAAAGGTTGTGTATTGGTCTTGCATGAGTTTTCTTATATATATGTTGAATGCTCATTTATTGAATTATACGAAGGTCAAGCACTTGTTAGTGAGGTCATTGATTTTTTATATAAACGTAGTTTTGTTTTTAGTGGTATTTATAATATCTGTTATGACCATAATGGCAAGGCGGTGCAGGCTGATTTTCTTTTTACAAAATAACCCCTAAATGAATAAGTGCGTATATTAATAAATAGCTTAAATTATCACCCTGAATTAACAGGGATAGGTAAATATTCTGGAGAAATGGCCGTATGGTTGGTCGAGAAGGGCCATGAGGTTCATGTTGTAACAGCACCACCTTATTACCCCCAGTGGAAAATTTTAAAGGGATATCGTTCGGGAACTTATAGTCGACAGATGATAAATGGAGTTAATGTTTGGCGTTGTCCTCTCTGGGTACCTGCCAGGCCTTCTGGTGTAAAGCGTATTATGCATTTGGCCAGCTTTGCTCTTACCAGCCTTCCTATTATGCTTTATCATATGTTCAAGAGGCCTGATGTTATTTTAGTTGTTGAGCCGCCGCTATTTTGTACTCCTACTACATTGTTAGTTTCTTTTTTGTGTCGAGCAAGGTCCTGGCTACATATTCAGGATTTTGAAGTAGATGCGGCGTTTGACTTAGGAATTTTGTCGTCAAAGTGTTTAAGAAAATTCATACTGAAAACTGAAACCTGGTTAATGTGTAAATTTGATCGAGTATCAACGATTTCTGACCAAATGCTGGTTCAGCTTGAGCGTAAGGGTGTAATGTTAAAAAAACAGGTTTTGTTCCCTAACTGGGTTGATATAGATCATATTTATCCAGTTCAATGGCCTTCAGAGTTTAGGGCGCAATTGGGCTTGTCAAGATCCAATATTGTTTTTCTATACTCAGGAAATATGGGGGAAAAGCAGGGTTTGGAAATTGTTATTCAAGCAGCTAAGAAGCTGAGAAATCACCTTAATATCAGGTTTATCATGTGCGGCCAGGGTGCTGCTCATAATCGGTTGTATAATATGGCTAGTGATTTAGATAATATTCAATGGTTGCCCCTACAGCCTTTAGAAAAATTAAATGAATTATTGAATGTTGCCGATGTTCATTTATTGCCCCAAAGAGCGGGTGCAGCAGACTTGGTTATGCCTTCTAAATTAACAGGTATGTTGGCTAGTGGGCGACCTGTAATAGCAACGGCAATGGAAGATACTCAGATAGCAAAGGTTCTTGAGTCTTCAGGTGTAATTGTTCCACCAGAGAATACTGAATTATTTATTAAGGCAATTGTAGACCTAGCTAATAATGTTGAAAAAAGGCAGCTTCTTGGTGAAAACTCACGTAAATATGCTGAAGAGAACCTAGGGAAAGATGCCGTGCTATCGAAATTTGAGCAATCGTTATTGGAATGTGTGTCTAATCATTAAGTCGTTATTCATATGATTTTGACAGTTCTACCGCATCACTGAAAAAATTAATTTTTTTACTATAATAAGCAAGTAATACAAGAAATAATAAAAAATATGTTTGGAAAATCCATCTTTAAAAATTACTCTGGCGTCATAACTATATTCGCACGCATTGCAGACCCATTTGTGGTTGTAGTGGCAGCCATTATTGCGTATGGAATAAGGTTTTCATTTGATAGTTTGCATCTACCGTTAGATTACCGTTTTCTGATTTTATTTGTAGTACTTTGTGTGGTGTTAGTATTTCCAGCATTTAATCTATATGGCTCCTGGCGGGGGCAAAGCCTCACTAAACAATCCAGAGCAATTATTCTTGCCTGGTTTTCAGTTGCATTATTAATAATAAGTATTTTGTTTAGCCTGAAGGTGTCTTCTGAATATTCAAGGCTCTGGTTAGGTTGGTGGATGGTGTTAGGGTGTGTTTTCTTACTGGCTTTTCGAGTGTCTATATATGGCTTTCTACAATATCAGCGTAAACAAGGCCGAAATATACGCAGTGTTGTTATTGTGGGTGCCGGTGATCTCGGTAAAAAACTGATTTCTCAAACAACAAATTCAGCTTCTAGCGGGTTTAAAATTGAAGCGTTATTTGATGATGATAAGAACATTGGTTCTTTGGTCAATGACTATCCGGTTATAGGTGGTATAGGTGATATTGAATTATTTGTTGAAAAAAATGAGATTGATGAGGTTTGGATTGCTTTACCATTACGTGCAGAACAGCGTGTTAAAGATTTACTCTATAACCTTCGCCACCAAACTGTAAATATTAAACTCATTCCAGATATTTTCGGTTTTCAACTACTCAACCATTCAATGACAGAAATAGTCGGCTTACCTGCGGTTAACTTGTCGGATACCCCTATGGGTGGAAGTAATCAGTTGATAAAAGCCTTTGAAGACCGATTATTGGCTCTACTTATTTTAGTATTAATTAGTCCATTGTTATTGCTCATATCGATAATGATAAAATCGACATCAAGCGGCCCGGTATTGTTTACGCAAAAGCGTCATGGCTGGGATGGTAAAATTATTACGGTTTATAAATTTAGAACCATGAAAGCTCATAAAGAATTTGATGGGGTGATTACACAGGCGGGCAAAGGTGACAGTCGTATTACAAAGTTGGGTGCATTTTTGCGTAAAACTAGCTTAGATGAGTTGCCACAGTTTATTAATGTGTTACAAGGTAGAATGTCAATTGTAGGGCCCAGGCCGCATGCGATAGAGCATAATGAACAATATAAAGATCAGGTTAATCAGTATATGCTTCGCCATATGGTAAAGCCGGGTATTACCGGCTGGGCACAGGTGAATGGTTTGCGTGGTGAGACGGATACGCTAGATAAAATGAAAAACCGCGTTGAATATGATCTTTATTATATTGAAAATTGGTCGTTATGGTTTGATTTGAAGATTATATTTTTAACGCTATTTAAGGGCTTTATTCATAAAAATGCTTATTGATGCCAATAGCTGAAACAAGTTAATATTCTTTACCCTAATAACGTGGTTTTGATTGCGCTTTAATAAGGAATATCAAAGTGAATAAATACTTCGTCATTAGAGTGTGATAAAGCTTTAAGGCTTGGCTGTAGTAGCTTAAACTAACCGTGCCCTTAGGGCGTGGTTTTTAGTTTTTAATCAATTTTAATGATAAATGTTCCGAATATGTTCACTTCTTTTTATGGTATAAAACGTAATTTTCCAACTATTTTTATTAGCTTTTCCCTCATTGCTTATCCCGTAACCGTATTGTTAATTCCTAAAGTTAATGGTCTGATATTTGGCTTGTTTGCTTTAACGGGTTTAGTATTTTTATTTACATATCGACAACGATCAGTACAAACTAACAGGGAAGAGGCTCTGTTTTATACTGCAGTTAGTCTTTTCTTTATGATGTCTCTTTTAATTACAATTATCGGTGGCTTTGAATATAAAGCCATCGGTAAATACCTGCATTTAATATTGGCGATACCTATTTATATTTATCTGCGTCAAATGGGTTTTAAGTTGCAGTATTTATGGATGGGCTTAGTTGCGGGTGCGGTAATGGCGGCGGGTATTGCTGTTTATGAGGTGGTTTTTTTAAACTTACCTCGTGCACAGAGTCTTACGCATCCTATTATATTTGGTGATTTAGCTTTAGTGATGGGCTGTATGTCTATGGCGTGTTTAGGCTGGTTTAAACAGCGCGCAAACTGGCAAATTATATTTCCCGTTTTTGCAGTATTGTGTGGCGTAGCCGCAAGTGTGCTATCGGTTGCACGGGGTGGTTGGGTGGCAGTGCCTTTCATTGTGTTGGTGTTTTTTTGGTATATAAAATCACAGTTTTCTTTTAAGCAAATATCTATTTTTGCCGTTATGCTGATTATATTTATTGGTGTGATATATGCCATTCCCCAAACCAAGGTGAGCTATCAAGTTGACAGAACGCTCACTAGTTTACAGCAATATGGTGATAGTGAAATTACCTCAGCTAAACGCGCTACATCTGTCGGCACACGCTTAGAAATGTGGCAGGCTTCATGGGTTATTTTTTTAGAAAACCCATTTGTAGGTGTAGGTTGGGGGCATTATAAAGAGAATGCCCAGGAGCTAGTTGATCAAGGTTTGCGAAATCGATCGGCTGCAAGATTCGATCATCCCCACAATGAATATTTTTCTGCACTGGCTCATGCGGGCTTGTTTGGCTTTGTTGTTTTAATGTTGTTATTTTTAACTCCGGCTAGCTTATTTGTTAAATATATTAAGTTTGGAAAAACACCTGATTCCCAGCGTTTAGCGTTAGCGGGTTTGGTTTTGATAGTTGCCTACATGGCATTCGGAATTTCCGAACCCATGTTATACCGCTCGCGCTCGGTTAACTTCTTTGGGTTTTATCTGGCCATTTTTTTGGCGGGAATTTATCAGGAAGAACATAAACTAACAAACAAGAGGACATAATGTTAAATTGCGCCAGCAGGTGATCAGCTTGATCCAGAATTAGCGATCAACTTAAACCAGAATGGGCAATCAAAGATGGGCCAGAATATGCGTGAGTTTAAAGCTCAATAACATTACTTACACTGAACTGTTCACTAATACGTGTTTGTTTGAACAATGTTGGTGATGGTTATTATTTGATTGATGTTTTCTGGGCCAAAAATTGGGCTTAGTTTTTTTATATTAGCTGGAATTTCCCCACTTTCGTCAGCCCATTTACACTCATAGAGATTTAGTATGTTTCCCTCAGAAATAATGAAATCAACTTCACGACCGTCTTTATCTCGAAAATAGTAAACTTCATCGGCCTTGCCCTGAAGATTACCCATTAAACACCGTGTATTTTCAAAGACCGAACGCTTTACAAACTTAAAATAGCTAAACAGTACGCTAAAAACGTTAACCAATAAAACCAAGCCAGTAGCTTGGCCATCTTGTACGCAGCGGCTGCTAATACCACATTAGCACGATCACCTGTTTTGCACTTGCGTAACGCCCTTGCATGATGAAAGCTTTTTTGCCGACTTTTTTAAAACTTTGTCGTAAACTCATATTTCGCTTGTGCGCTTCGCGCACCAGCGTGATCAGATTTGATTAAAATATGCCTGACCCTGAGTGTTAAATACCCGTTAAAAGAATATCAATTGCGCTAAGAATTTCATATCGATATTTTTTAAGAGATCCAGCATTTTTTTTAAGCAAAGACGCGGGAACCGATGTCATTTGATGAGTAAGTAAAATATAATTTTTATCTTCAATATCCAATACAGGGCAAAGGTTTTTTGCATTTGTATTATTCGTCTCCTTATCCAAAGAAAGAGGAATAACGACTCTCGAGTTTAAATCTTTAAGCAAATCACTTTGTACATCCACAAAATATGGGTATATTTTTTTTGAGCTTTTATTGTCATTTTTATATAAATAATACGGGGTCATCATAACGCTCTGAATGAGTCGGAGAATAAGCCATTTTTTTCTGCCAAATCATTAAGAGCATCAATTGCTTTCTTATTCTCTTTCAGCCATAAGTCACGTGTTGTACTTTTTACCTGTAATGCTAAAGCTTGCTCTAAAGTGGCTGACAAATTAATTTTTAAATTACGTGCTTTCTTTAGTAAGTCGCTGTTAATACTAAGGTTTGTTGGTTTTTTGGGTGCATCTACATCATATATATGTTGCATAGCCATCCTTTCGCATAATGCGCATGAAGTATGCGCATTTAAAACATAGCATAGCAATGCACATGTGGCAAGTTAAGGGGAAATAATATCAGCCAAAATTCTATAGTTTGAACGGCTCCGTTTGTAGGGCGCTGAGCTTATTAAGAGCAGGCCTACCGGGTTCTAAGCTGGTTATACAAGCGATAAGTGTTTTTTAAGATAAAAGGACGTCACTGGATTTCGACTCAAGAGCTTACCGGGATGACAGAGTCAGGTGCCGTTCCGGTTCTAAGGTGACTATTGGTTCCTCCTTACTGGCTCTTCAACTGTTTTTTCAACCACTCCAGAGCCCCGCTGGTTTGCTTCCAGGTTTCGCGCATTTCCTCTCGGTAAAACCAGGCCTGGTCGTCACCGCCAAACTGAATGCTGAAGTCGCTGAGTTGGGGTTGGGCTATGCGGGCTTTTACCAGATAGTCGGCGACTTTGGGTAGTTGTTTTAAAGTGCTGTGCAGTGTCTGTTCGGCTTTATGTAATTCTCCGCAGCGATATAGGGCGAGCACGCGTCCGTACTGCGTTTCGGCTAGCATATCCTCGGGGTAGCTGGCGGCGAGTTTGAGGGCTTTTTGATTGTTATTGTGTTGTAAATAATGATTAATCAGCAGGCTGCGATAACCGTGGTTGTCATGTGGGTTAAGTTGTAAATAAAGTTGTATTAATTCAATGGAGCGGGGGTGCTGGTTTTTCTCAATGGCTAAATTAATGTTGTGGGTGAGCTGGCGCAGCAGCGGGCGGTTTTCGGACATGGCCCAGGGCAGGTGGTAGCCGTGTGGTATCTTAAGGTCTCGTATTAAGCGTTCGTTGCGGTTTAATAAAGGCTGTACTTGTGCCATTGGCCCCCAGATACTGTCGTTGTTCGGATGGCTGTATATCAGGTTAACCAGATCATCGCTTATGCTCTGGCTGTTAATGGCCTGTGGGTTTTGCAGTAAAAAATCCAGCCATTCGGTATTCAGTATGTCTTCCCATATACCGCCTTCATCCATAGTATCGAGTTGCGTACCAAAGGGTTTGTCACTTGGTTTGATGGCGGCCCATTGCATTTCCAGTTCAAAAATATCGTCAGGTGGCAGGAGTGTGCAGGCATTGTGCATGGGGTCAGGATAAGGGCGTTCTTCTTCGTTTTCGTGTGCCGTTATTTCATCTTTTTTCAGCGTGTAGGTGACCGTTGGCAAATCCTGATTTTTATCAATCCATGCCAGCAGCTCTTTGAGTCGCGGGTCGTTATCCGCATTGCTGAGTGTTAACTGTAATGCGCTGGCCGGGTCTGATTGGGCGGCCTTTAAGGTGTCTAGCAGTTCAGGTAACTCATACTCAAGGTGTTTCAGTTTGTGGTGCCAGAATACCGCCCGCTGCCTGGCCTGTTCAAGTTGGTTGCTGGAAACCAGTAGGGTGAGTTCGAGTAGTGAATGGCTGGGGTTTTGCGGGTCTGCCTGCATGGCTTTGGACAGAGCATCCATAGCAGCTGAAAAATTACCCGAATCGAGCTTCCAGCTGGCGATGCGTTGCCAGGCTTCAGCACGAATCGCTTTATCCTTGTGTTGTGACATGCGCTGTAATAAATTTTTTTTCTTTTTATCCGTTTTGTAGTGGATGTTATAACTGTCACATAGCATATCTAGCAGGCCACTGTGCTGGTGGTTGAGGTGGTGGGCATCGCCTTCAAATAAAGGATCGAGCATTTTAATTACCTGAACGTCGTCTTTCTGCTTGGTGAAAAAATCAGCCATGATCGCAACAGCATGCGGGGGTAATTGGTGGTTTTTAATCTGGCGAATGATGTGCGTTTTGGGCATGACCTCTGGCATGAGTAACCAGAAAAATTTTTCTGGCAGGTGTGGTGGCATGAGCAGGTGTGCGCAGCATTGCTTGTGTTTCAGGCCTGAGCCACAGGGGCAGGCAGTATTTCTACTGGGCTTGCTTAATGGAGTGGGTTTAAAATGATGCATCGGCTGGGGTGCCGAATTCCATAAATTCACCCCTATCCAGTAAGCCATTTTAGTACGTTCTTTATCTTCAAAACCTTCCAGCAATATGGGCGCCAGCAAAGGCGTTGATTGTTTTGCCCATTGAAGAAAATCATCGGCAGATATTTCATCGAGTATTAAGCCGATAGCCGCTTTCATTAGTAAGCGCATTTGATTAACGCTTTCATGGTTAAAATCTAGGGCATCGGATTCGTTATACATTTTAAGTTTTACCTGACTGGTGCAATTTTATTTAACGAATATATTAACTAGCGTATTTAAAATTGCCAAATAGTTATTGCTCGGAATATTGCTTAACTTAGGCATGACTTCGCCGCCTGCTATATAATGCCAGAAACGATAAAATAAAGAGTGTAAGGAAAATGAAAGTACTGGTTGTTGGCGGCGCGGGTTATATCGGCTCACATATGGTGAAAATGCTCAGCAATGCGGGACATGCTGTTGTTACATTAGATAACCTTTCTAACGGTTACAAAAATGCGGTGAAATACGGTGAGTTTGTTGAGGGTGATATTGCTGATGCAAATTTATTAAATCAATTATTTTCTGATAATCAATTTGATGGTGTGATGCATTTTGCTTCTTACATACAGGTGGGTGAGTCGGTTGAAAAACCCTCTCTGTATTACCGTAATAATGTCAGTAACACACAGGTGCTGCTAGATGCGATGGTTGAGCATGAGGTTAAGTGTTTTATTTTTTCATCGACAGCGGCGACATTTGGCGAGCCAGATTACACCCCAATTGACGAGGTCCATCCTCAAAAACCCATTAATCCTTACGGTCACAGTAAATTAATGGTGGAGCAGATATTGCGGGACTTTGATCATGCTTATGGTTTGAAATCGGTGAGCCTGCGTTACTTTAATGCGGCAGGCGCAGATCCGGAGGGTGAGTTAGGTGAACGCCATACTCCAGAGACGCATCTGATTCCGTTAGTGTTGCAGGCCGCTTCTGGGCGTCGCAATAACATCACCGTTTTCGGCACCGATTATGATACTCCGGACGGCACATGTATCCGAGATTATATTCATATCAATGATTTATGCAGCGCGCATTTGCTAGGGCTGGAGCATTTGGTCGCTGGTGGCGAAACCAAAGCTTATAACATGGGAAATGGTCAGGGCTACTCGATTAAAGCGTTGATTAATGTGGCGAAGCAAGTCACGGGAAATGATTTTACTGTATTGATGGGTGAGCGCCGTGATGGTGATCCCGCAAGGTTGGTGGCGGATGCTTCTTTATTGCAGAAGGAATTGGGCTGGAAACCAGAGTTTGCCGATTTGGGAGTGATTATTGGCCATGCCTGGGAGTGGGAGATGAAATTTGATGAGTGGGGTGAAAGTTAGTTTTTTTGATGTGGTTCATAAGGAGCTGGAGCTGAATGTAAAGACTGTGTAAATAATTTTGCGTAACTGCCATTTTTAAATATAGTCAGTTAGTCGTTCATCAAACTCAATCATAACGGCCTGGTGAATAATCATTGAAATCATTTACGACTCTGGCTAAACTCTCCGGCTAAATTTCTTACTTACCCTGTTTAATTGGTCATCGTATGGCCGATTAAATAAAACATGTGGCCTCACGTATGGGTCACCTCTGAAACCAGGAGCACTCAAATGCCTGTGATTACTTTGCCTGACGGAAGTCAGCGTACTTTTTCCTCCCCTGTATCCGTTTATGATGTTGCCGCTGAAATCGGCCCCGGTTTAGCCAAAGCCACTCTGGCCGGTAAGGTTAATGATGAAATGGTTGATGCCGCTTTCGTGATGGAAGACGATGCGACACTTTCAATTATCACCGATAAAAATCCAGAGGGCCTGGAAGTAATTCGTCACTCGACTGCGCATTTATTAGCGCAGGCGGTTAAACAATTATATCCATCAGCACAAATTACGATTGGCCCTGTCATTGACGATGGTTTCTTTTACGATATCGATTACGAAGAAAGTTTTGCACCAGAAGATTTAATTAAAATCGAAAAGAAAATGGCGGAATTGGTAAAAGAAAATTTTAGTATTTCCCGATCTACTAAAACCCGCGATGAAGCGGTTGCGTATTTCCGTGGTTTAGGTGAAGAGTACAAAGCGCAAATTATTGAAGATATTCCAGCAGATCAAACATTATCTTTATATACGCAGGGTGAGTTTACTGACTTGTGTCGTGGCCCACATGTGCCCAGCACGGGCAAAATTAAAGCTTTTAAACTAACCAAACTGGCGGGTGCTTACTGGCGCGGCGATTCAAATAATAAAATGCTGCAACGTATTTACGGCACAGCATGGCCGGATAAGAAACAACTGAAAGCTTATTTAAAACGTATTGAAGAAGCCGAAAAGCGTGATCACCGTAAAATAGGTAAAGCACTGGGTTTGTTTCATTCGCAGGAAGAAGCACCGGGAATGATTTTTTGGCATAAAGACGGCTGGGATTTAAACCTGACGATTCAAAACTATATTCGTGATCGTTTGCGTGATCACGATTATCAGGAAATTAATACACCGCAGGTAGTGGATAGAACATTATGGGAAAAGTCAGGTCACTGGGAAAAATTCCAGGAGATGATGTTTACCACCCATTCTGAAAATCGCGATTATGCGGTTAAGCCAATGAACTGTCCTTGCCATGTGCAGGTATTTAATCAGGGCTTAAAATCTTACCGTGATTTACCTTTGCGACTGGCAGAATTCGGTTCTTGTCATCGTAATGAGCCTTCGGGCACTTTGCACGGTTTAATGCGGGTGCGAAATTTTGTGCAGGACGATGCACATATTTTTTGTACAGATGATCAGGTGCAATCGGAAGTGTCAGATTTTATCGATTTAACTTACGACGTATATAAAGACTTCGGGTTTGATAATATCGAAATTGCATTGTCGACTCGCCCAGAAGAACGGGTTGGTTCCGATGAGGTTTGGGATCAGGCAGAAAAGGCACTACATGATGCGCTGGAAGCTAAGGGTATCGAATATATATTACAGCCAGGTGAGGGCGCATTTTACGGGCCGAAAATTGAGTTCACTTTAAAAGATTGTTTAGAGCGTGGTTGGCAGTGTGGAACATTACAGGTTGATTTTTCTATGCCCGGCCGGCTAGATGCACAATATGTCGCAGAAGATGGAAATCGCAAAGTCCCCGTGATGTTGCACCGCGCAATTTTAGGTTCAGTTGAGCGGTTTATCGGTATTTTAATTGAACACTACGAAGGCAAGTTTCCGCTGTGGTTAAGCCCCCAGCACGTGGTAATTATGAACATTACCGACAAACAGGCCGAATTTGCCAAAAAAGTTGAAGAAATATTGCATAAACGTGGATTTAAGGTCAAGTCGGACTTGAGAAATGAGAAGGTAGGCTTTAAAATCCGCGAGCATACTTTAGCGCGTGTTCCCTACATGTTGGTAATCGGGGACCGTGAATTAGAAACACAAAGTGTGACCGTGCGTTCTCGAAGCGGTGAGGATTTAGGCAGTATGAGCATTGATGCTTTTGCTGATCACCTTGCTAATGATATTAAAAATCGTCTTTAAGAATCACATCACGCTATTTCGGAGGAATAAAACATCGCAGCTGATAAGAAAAAAACTCTCATAAACGACAAAATTACTTATTCTGAAATACGGGTAATTGACGATGAAGGAGAGCAGCTCGGCATCATGAGTCCGGCGGATGCAATAGCAAAAGCCAGTGCCTCAGGCCTAGATTTGGTTGAAGTGTCACCAAATGCGAAACCTCCGGTTTGCCGCATCATGGATTACGGCAAGTTTAAGTTTGAAGCGAAGAAGCAGAAAAACGCTAACAAGAAAAAAACCAAGCAGGTACAGGTAAAGGAAATTAAATTCCGTCCGCGTACTGAAGAAGGCGATTATCAGACTAAGGTCAGAAAATTGCGTGAGTTTATGGAGAAGGGCGATAAAATCAAAGTAACTTTACGTTACCGTGGTCGTGAATTTGCTCACCAGGAACTGGGTTTAAATTTATTGAAGCGTGTGGCAGCTGATCTTGACGAGTTTGGTGTAGTTGACCAAATGCCCAAGATGGAAGGCCGGCAGATGGTGATGATGATGTCGCCGAAAAAAGCCAAGGCTTAAAACTGCAGGTACGAATAATTTATTCGTACGGGATATTTGTTCGAATTAATTCGAACCTACAAATAGAATTTGTAAATGGGTTTTAAAATCTATTTACGCGTGGTTCACCAGAGTCCATGAATGTGATTTATCGGGGTTGCTCCGTTTTAGAATGAAGCAATGTTAATGATTTACATTAAAAAACTCGGAAATAATCACCCTGATGCCGCCGACTTCGGTTGGTACTGGGTACTTTCTAAGAATTATTTTGGAGCAATACAATGCCTAAGATGAAAACTAATCGCGGCGCTGCAAAGCGTTTTCGCAAAAACGGAGCAGGCGGCTTTAAACGCGGCAAATCGTTCCGTCGTCATATTCTGACCAAAAAATCGACTAAGCGTAAGCGTCATTTACGTGAACCTTCACAAGTAGCTAAGTGCGATTCTCGCATGGTTAGCCGCATGTTACCGTACGTTTAGGAGAGATAGAAAATGGCTAGAGTTAAACGTGGTGTACAGGCGAGAGCTAATCACAAAAAAGTAATGAAGAAGGCTAAAGGGTATTACGGAGCGCGTAGTCGTGTTTATCGTGTAGCCCACCAGGCCGTTATCAAAGCCGGTCAATATGCATACCGTGACCGCCGTGTTAAGAAGCGTGAATTCCGTAAATTATGGATTACTCGTATTAACGCAGCAGCGCGTATGTTTGACATGTCTTACAGTCGTTTCATTAACGGTTTAAGCAAAGCAGAAATCGATCTTGATCGTAAAGTACTGGCAGATATGGCTGTTCACGATATTGAAGCATTTGGTCAATTGGTTGAAGCAGCAAAAGCAGGCCTGGCAAAATCGTAACGACTCAGCTCGCCCCTGTGTGGCTTTAGCTCCGCGTTAAAAAATGGACACTTACCTGTGTAAGCTCACATTTTTCGCCTTGATCTAAAACCACACAGGGGCGAGCTGAGCCGCTACGGCAAATGCTAATAAAAAGGGAAAGGCCGTGGTCTTTCCCTTTTTTTTTAAATAAATTATATCGTCGTTCCCGAATGTTTGTGTCGGGGTTCCGGCGGCCTTGAAATATTTCGGGTCACTAGATTGCCGACATAAGCATTTGGTAATGACAAACTTAAAAACATAAACGGTAAATAAAATCGTGGCAGACCTACAAGACATTTTAAAACAGGCACTACAAGAAGTAGCCGATGCAACAGACTTGCAGTCTTTAGATGAAGTTCGTGTTAAGTATCTCGGTAAAAAAGGTGAATTTACTGCACAGTTAAAACAACTGGGTAAATTACCAGGTAATGAACGTAAAGAAGCAGGGCAGTTAATTAACGATGCTAAGCGTGCATTTCAGGAAGCACTAGATGCAAAAAAACAGCAGCTTGAATCCGAAAAACTAAATGCACAACTGTCTTCTGAAACGGTTGATGTCACAATGCCAGGACGCGGACAGCAGCCAGGCGGTTTGCACCCTGTTACCCGTACCATGAATCGAATCAAAGCGCTTTTTAGCGATTTGGGTTTTGATGTGGCTGAAGGCCCGGAAATTGAAGATGACTTCCATAATTTTGAAGCGCTGAATATTCCTTCGCATCATCCGGCTCGTGCCATGCATGATACCTTTTATTTTGATGCAAATACTTTATTGCGTACTCACACATCACCTGTGCAGGTGCGTACCATGGAAAAAACTGAGCCACCATTGAGGCTTATTGCACCTGGACGTGTTTATAGGTGTGACTCTGATTTAACGCACACGCCCATGTTTCATCAGGTTGAAGGTTTAATGGTTGATACGGATGTGAGTTTTGCTGATTTAATGGGCACATTAGATCGTTTCTTACGTTTGTTCTTTGAAAATGAAAAGCTGGAAACACGATTCCGTCCATCCTATTTTCCATTCACTGAGCCTTCATCTGAAGTTGATATTCAGTGTGTAATGTGTGAAGGCGAGGGTTGCCGTGTGTGTAGTCATACGGGTTGGTTAGAAGTTTTAGGTTGCGGCATGGTGCACCCGGAAGTATTTAAACATGCGGGAATAGATAACGAAAAATTCACCGGTTATGCCTTTGGCATGGGCGTTGAGCGTTTAGCTATGTTGCGTTATGGCGTGAATGATTTAAGGCTGTTTTTTGAAAATGATATTAAGTTTTTAAAACAGTTTAAATAAACAGACAAGTTCAGATTTAAATTAAATATACGCCGTTATTTCGATAGAAACATTCGCAGATGACGGTAGAAAAAATTATAGGCTTAATAGATGAAAATCTCGCAAAACTGGTTACACGAGTGGGTTAATCCTCAAACTGATTTAGAGGAATTTTGTGCAACAATTACCATGGCAGGTCTGGAAGTGGATTCTATTGAACCCGCGGCAGGTGAATTTACAAAGATTGTTGTAGCACGTGTGATATCAGTAGAAAAACACCCGGATGCAGACAAGTTAAATGTCTGTAAAGTCGATGCGGGTGGAGAAGAGCTGCAAATTGTATGTGGAGCGTCTAATGTGCGTGAAGGCCTGGTTGTAGCTTGCGCCACAATTGGTGCTGTTTTACCTGGCAATTTTAAAATTAAAAAATCTAAATTGCGTGGCGTCGAATCCTTTGGCATGCTGTGTTCAGAAAAAGAAATGGGTCTCGCGGATCAGGCTGATGGTTTAATGGAGCTTCCAGTCGATGCACCGCTAGGTACAGATATTCGTGATTACCTGCAATTAAACGACACCATTATCGAAGTGGATTTAACTCCCAATCGTGCCGACTGTTTAAGTGTGGCGGGTGTGGCGCGCGAAGTGGCGACTTTATATAAAAGTGACTTAAATGCACTTCAAACAAAACCGGCTGCGGTTGATATTAAAGACACATTTAGTGTTGCGGTTAGCGCAACGCAAGCTTGCCCACGTTACACCGGACGGGTGATTCGTGATGTGAATACGCAGGCAGCAACGCCGTTGTGGATGGTCGAAAAATTACGCCGTGCCGGTATTCGTAGCCTTGGCCCTTGTGTCGACGTTACTAATTTTGTGATGCTTGAATTAGGCCAGCCCATGCATGCCTTTGATTTAGATATGCTAAAAGGCAGCATTCAAGTGCGTATGGCAAATGTCGGCGAAAAAATTACTTTACTCGACGGCAAGGAAATTAGCGCGACTGAAAACACCCTGTTAATTGCCGATGAAGAAAATCCACTCGCACTAGCGGGTATTATGGGCGGTGAAAACAGCGGTGTTGCAGATACCACTAAGCACATCTTTTTAGAATCAGCTCATTTCAACCCGCTGGCGATTGCGGGTAAAGCCCGTGAGCATGGTTTGCACACAGACTCATCGCATCGCTTTGAGCGCGGTGTAGACCCTGAGCTGCCCCTGCTGGCGCTTGAGCGAGCTACGCAGTTACTTATCGAAATTTGTGGTGGCAAGGCTGGGCCAGTTGTCGATCAAACATCAACGGCGGATTTACCGTCGCGTGCCGCGGTGCGGCTACGCCTTGAGCGGGTTAACCGAATGTTGGGCATTGAATTTAAGGCTAAAGAGGTTGAATCAATTTTAACGCGTTTAGGCATGCAGCTGGAAAAAGCGCCTGATGGCTGGATGGTAACACCGCCTAGCTTTCGTTTTGATATAGCCATTGAAGCGGACTTGATCGAAGAAATTATCCGTATTTACGGCTATAACAATATTCCCCGTAAGCTGCCGACGTATCAACCCGAGATGAAGCCATTAGTTGAGGCACAGGCGCCCCTGCAACGGGTGAAAGATGTGCTGGTTGAGCGCGGTTATTTTGAGGCGATTAGCTATAGTTTTGTCGACCCAAAATGGCAGGCAGCCATTGACCCGGATATTACGCCGGTAAAACTGGCTAATCCGATTTCTGCGGATTTATCAGTGATGCGCACCAGTATCTGGTCAGGATTATTAAAGGCGGTGCAGTACAATTTAAACCGCCAGCAACCCCGGGTGCGTTTATTCGAAACCGGCCTGACTTTTGTAAAGCAGGGCGATGAGCTGGTACAAAATGCCAAGATATCCGCTGCGATTACCGGCAATATTGAAGCCGAGCAGTGGGGGGTTGCAGAGCGTAAAATTGACTTTTTCGATGTTAAATCCGATCTTGAGGCTATTTTAGCTTTGGGTGGCTTAAAAAACATTCGCTTCGAAAAAGCTCGGCACTCAGCTCTGCATCCGGGGCAATCTGCACAAATATTTAAGCATAATCAGGCCATTGGTTGGGTGGGTGCATTACATCCGAATACCCGGAAAACCCTTGATATTGATCCCCCTGTCTATGTTTTTGAAGTGGACCAGACGGCCTTGCTAGACGGTGCTGTGCCTGCCTTTAGGGCACTTTCCAAGTTTCCGGAAGTGCGTCGTGATCTGGCTGTATTAGTAAAACAGGAAATTGCGATTGAAGACATGGTTAACTCAATTAAATCAGTTACTTCTGATATATTTCAAGAAATATTGTTATTTGACGTCTATACTGGAGATAATATAGAAGATGGTCTAAAAAGTGTCGCTTTGGGCTTGATTTTACAGGGTTTTTCCAGCACTCTTACGGATGAGGACGTGGATAAAGAAATTAACAAGATTGTCACCGTTTTAAATGATAATTATGGTGCTACACTACGGGAGTAGAAATGGCGTTAACCAAAGCCGATATGGCAGAGCGACTGTTTGATGAGCTAGGGCTCAATAAGCGAGAAGCCAAAGAGTTGGTTGAACTATTTTTTGAAGAAGTTCGAGAGGCGCTGGAAGATACATACAATGTAAAACTTTCAGGTTTTGGTAACTTTACATTAAGAGATAAAACTCAGCGTCCGGGCCGCAATCCGAAAACAGGGCAAGAAATACCCATCTGTGCACGCAGAGTTGTTACGTTCCGCCCAGGGCAAAAATTAAAACAAAGAGTTGAGGCCTATGCTGGAAGCCAGCAATAATAACGAATTACCCGTCATACCGAGCAAACGCTATTTCACCATTGGTGAAGTCAGTGAGCTATGTGGCGTAAAACCCCATGTGCTTCGCTATTGGGAGCAGGAATTTAACCAGTTAAAACCGGTTAAGCGCCGCGGAAATCGGCGTTACTACCAGCGACATGATGTGATTTTGATTCGTCAAATTCGTAGTTTATTATACGATCAGGGTTTTACCATTGGTGGTGCGCGTCAGCAGTTGACTGGCGAAATCGCTAAGGAAGATACCTCGCAGAGCAATCAGCTAATTAAGCAAATTAGAAATGAGTTGGAAGATATTTTACAAACACTTAAAAAATAAGCCCTTCGAAAAATATGTCCGGCAGTTGAGCCGGAAGTGTCATCTTAATTAAAGTCTATTTAACATCACCGATTTTGTGGCTTTCCCTAAGAATATAATTCATAAATATTCAGTAGGTTGGCAGATTTTTGTCGGTGGAATCTATTTCATATTGATAAAATTATTCACCTTATTCTCAGACCCTCAGCTACCCGAGTTCGGTTAGTGGGGGTAATTTGAGTTCGATATCAGGTTTTTTTTTCTTTATAATAGACAGCCTTATGAGCGAAAAAAGAGTTAGCTATGGCACGTACTGATAAATATGTTGGTATTCATAAAGAAGTAAACGGTGGCATGACAAGCATTGGCAAGATTATTTGTGATGCCTGGGTGTTCGGTTTAATTGAAGAATCCGAAACCTGTGAAGGTTGGAATCATGCCGGTATTGATGCGCTACTCGATAAGACTAATAAAGAGTGGGATAAGTATGGCTGCATGGTTAGTCAGTTACCAGCAGAGTTGTTTGAAAAGCACCAGCGCATTTACGGCGAAGCAGTGAAAAAAGCAGAAGCTGCAGGTTGGTCTGGTGAAGTTGAAACTAAAGACGAAAAATAAATTATCATTTAATACAAATAGATTAATACAAAGGCTGGAGTCAAATGGAAGTATCGAGCATAGTTACTTGGGTCGTTATCGGCGCAATTATTATTTATACCATTTCAATTTTTAATACTTTGGTGGCGTTAAAAAATCGCTTTAAAAATGGTTTTTCACAAATAGAAATACAGCTGAAACGTCGCTATGACCTTATTCCTAATTTAGTTGAAACCGCCAAAGGTTATTTAAAGCACGAGCGTGAAACTTTAGATGCGGTTATTCAGGCGCGTAATTCTGCTTCAAATAGTTTATCTGCGGCGCAAAAAAATCCCGGTGATTCTTCAAGTATTCAAAATTTATCTCAGGCTGAAGGTCAGCTTGCGGGTGCAATGGGTAAATTTAATCTGGTGGTTGAGGCCTATCCCGATTTAAAGGGCAGCCAGAACATGATGCAGTTAACCGAAGAGCTAACCAGCACAGAAAATAAAGTGTCTTTTGCTCGCCAGGCGTTTAATGATCAGGTGATGGAATACAATACCTATAAGCAATCCTTTCCACAAAATATTCTCGCAGGTTTTTTTGGGCACAGAACAGATGCCTCATTACTTGAGTTTGAAGATAGTAAGGAAATTCAGGCTGCTCCTAAAGTTTCATTTTAAGTTAAGAGATAATGAATTTTTTCTCGGCACAAGATAAAGCGCGTCGTAATACTTATCGGCTGGTTTTTTTATTTGCTTTAGCGATAGTCTGCCTAGTTACTTTAACCAATATTCTAATCATCGGTACGTTCGCTTATATGGAAGCAGAGGGGCAAGAAGGCCTATCTACTTTTGTGTTAAGTGACGTTTATGATCCTGATATTATGCTGATGATATCGGCAGGGGTAGTATTGCTGATATTGCTCGGCAGTTTGTATAAAATTGCGGCTTTATCTAAAGGTGGTGCCGCCATAGCAGAAATGTTGGGTGGGCAGTTAGTGCCACAGGGCGTAACGGAGCACGATGAAAAAAAATTGCTTAATGTTGTTGAAGAAATGTCTATTGCCGCCGGCATGCCGATTCCTAAAGTTTATTTATTAAATGATGAGTCGATAAATGCATTTGCCGCTGGGCTATCGCATAAAAATGCGGTGATTGGTGTAACGCGTGGTGCCTTAAAATATTTAACAAGAAGTGAATTGCAAGGTGTTATCGCACATGAATTTAGCCATATCTTAAATGGTGATATGCGGATTAATTTGCGCTTAATTGGTGTGTTGCATGGGATATTATTAATCGGGATTATTGGCGAGTCGATACTACGTTCAACGCGTTATAGCCGTGGCAGTAAAAAAGATAATGGCGGCGCGATTATCTTAATTGGTATTGGCCTGTTCGTTATCGGATATGCAGGGGTGTTTTTTGGAAAATGGATTAAATCATCGGTTAGTCGACAACGTGAATTTTTGGCAGATGCATCGGCGGTTCAGTTTACCCGTGATAAAGATACAATCGCGGGGGCATTAAAAAAAATTGGCGGTTTAAGCAGTGGTTCGCTGTTGTCCTCTCCATTAGCTTCTGAATACAGTCATGCTTATTTTTCTAGTGGGATTAATAATTTTTTTGCATCAATGTTTGCAACGCATCCGCCATTAAAAGATCGCATAAAGTCAATTGATCGATCTTGGAATGGGCGTTTTGTATCGCCCAATGCAGTTGATGAAGCTGATTCAACGAGTGAAAAAAAATCGCCTTTATCAACTAATCCCATAACCGGTATGGATGTGGTGACAGCGGCGGTTATTGTTGCTTCGGCTGAAAAAGCAGTAAATAAAATAGGCACAATCCAGCAAGAAAATATTGAATACGCACAGCAACTAATCGCTAATATTCCTGAGTCATTAAAAGCCGCATCGCAAAATGCCTATTCAGCCAGGGCATTAGTTTATGTTTTACTAATAAAGGAACAGAAAGATAAAGACGCGGTAAAAGCCATCATCAAACAATATGCGGATAAGGGGGTGGCGGAGATAACCGAAACCTTATATCTGGAATGTGTAGAAATTGATGAGCGCTTAATACTGCCATTATTAGAACTATGCGTTAGTGCGTTGCGTGAACTTTCCAGCGCACAGTACGGAATATTTAGAAATACCATTGAAAAAATTGTGCGTGTCGATAAAAAAATTGACATGTATGAATGGGTCATTCAGCGATTGGTGTTACAGCAACTTGATGAGCATTTTTTATTACGCAAACCCGCTAAAGAAAAACACGCATATATAGGCGCGGTGAAAAATGAAGCTGAAATTGTTTTTTCATTAATTGCCAACATCGAACATAAGAATGCCGAGCGAGCTGAACAGGCTTTTGTTGAAGGCATCAGTGAAATTGGCGCGAAAGCTTTTAAGTTTGTGAGTAAAGATAAGTTATCGTTAGAATTATTAAATGACTCATTAGATGCGCTCATGCAACTTAAGCCCATATTAAAAGAGAAAGTTTTAAAAGCGATTGTGGTTATTATTTTATCCGATGGAAAAACAACCCGTAGAGGGGTTGAGTTGTTTCGAGCGATTGCGAGTAATTTAAATTGTCCGGTTCCGCCACTGGAAGTTTAATCAAAAAGATAAACTGCGCCAAAGTTGCAAACAACGTCTGTAAATCGTCCGCTGTTAACTCCATATTATAAACCCATCTGCCAATAATTTTTTACGTGCCCGCATTGTCATTATTTTTTATTTTAAGATGTTTTCAATAGTTGTAAGTTGCAACAGGTTTGGTGCAGTTTTAATAATGCGCCGAGTATGGTGATGTGGCTGCGGGAAAATCCTTTGTCTTTAATCGCATCACGCACTTTTTTCTGCATCGATAAACGAATGCTTTCATAAGCGCCCTCGCAAAATTAACATGCTGAGTTTAGGGGGAATTGTTCGGCCTCGCGCTGCCAGTTGCTCATCAGGCTGGTAGGGGCAATAATTAAACAGGGTTTAGTTAAACGTTTAGCTTCTTTCCATATAGCGCTCTTCTAAATCAATATCGCGATGTACGCTAATAATGCGTTCATTTTCAGGCATGTTTAAAACGGGTAACACCGGTATCACGAAAATTTCAGTTTCAGCATATGCAAAACGTAAACGCATGATGTGTGCGTGTGTTCCGGCTGAGTGGTCGGCGCTTTTATACATGCAGCGAGCGGTTTCAAGTATTTTTTTAAACATAAATACCCTAACTCACCTTGTAATGCGATAGGTTTTTGTACCCGCCCACATGCTGTTGTTTTGTGCTTCTAATAATTGTGCAATTTCCACATCGTTATCGGTGACATAATTAGCTCGTATAAATTAATTAACAATTCGATAAAGGTCAGGCACTTACTTTTTCCCAGCACGCCTTTTTTTAAATATCGGCAAACAACTAAACTTACTTCAAGCTCATGGGGGTCGTTAGCCGGTTGTAATAGATAAAAAATCGATTCGTTTGTGTGGGGGCTAATACCGTTTTGTTAGGTGCTGGCATTAATAAAATTGTTCAGCCAAAACAAGCTGGCGTCTATTTTAGTTCGATTTGAATACTAGAGGTAAACCACCACCACATGTTTGCAATTGTGCCGAACCGGGTAACTACATTGGTCATTGATAATCACCGTATTTCTCGCGGCCTTTTCAATATCGATTTCCTGAGTGTAGGGGATAGGGTTGCTGCCTTGCACACGAGCCATTAACACCACCATCTCCACATCCACCTGTTTCACATCAAGATTCTTCACCAGGCCTTGCTCAAAGTACCGTAAGTCGCGTATAAAGCTGTTGGTTTCGGATATTGGAGCGGGAGAGGTTAAACATATATTTTTAATTTTTAAGTAAGGCCTGTGCGAGTATATTCGATGAATTGTGTATTGTGCTGGAAATGGCAACAGAGTGAAAATATAATGGGGTAATTGCTTGAAAACTAAGAAAATACTTTATCGAGCTCTCAGCACAGTGTACAATCCACCGCCTATTCGGGGCGTAGCGCAGTTTGGTAGCGCACCACACTGGGGGTGTGGTGGTCACAGGTTCAAATCCTGTCGTCCCGACCAATTAAATCAATAACTTACCTATTTTAGTATCACCAGCGAAATTGTCGCTGGTCGCATACTGGTTGCAGTTTTCTGCTTTCTATTAACCGTAGATGGTATCGATCAGTAATATCTCGCTAGCTAAGAAAGCAAAAGGCCATGCATGCTACATAGCCTTTCACTTAGATGTGACCTGTCTATTTAAGAGTTGTTCTTCTTTACAAATCTATTAGACCACGTCATTTATAATTGAGTTAAGGGACGCGGCTGCTTATTATTTTTAATTAAAAAGCCAGCCTTAAACTCAATTTTTATTGCCTAATACCTTCAATATTTAAAGTCAGTTCAACTTGTTGAGAAGCGGGCCCTAAATCAAAAGTGTAGCCAAAGTCTTTTAATTTTAATGTCGTTTTTCCCTCAAACCCGATGCGGTAATTGCCCCATGGATCGTCGCCACTGCCAATTTTTACCGCATTAATTACAATATTTTTCTTAATACCATGCAGAATTAAATCGCCATTAATTTCTAGCTGGTTATTGCCTTTATCTTTCACGCGGGTACTGCTAAACGTTACATTTGAAAATGCCTTTGCATCAAGGTATTTTTCTGATTTAATGTGCTTTTCCCGTTCCGCATGATTTGTGTCGATGCTGCTAAGATCAACAGTAACGTTTATTTTGGCGTCAGATATATTATTTTCATCATAATTGAACTTACCTTCGAAACGATTCATGCGTCCAGTTAACCAGCTATACCCAAGATGTTTTATCTTAAATGTAATTGATGCATGAGCGCCTTGCGTGTCAATAATATAATTAGCAGCAATTGTCGGTGTGCTGGTTATTAATACGCCAATAATAAAAAGGCTTGATAGTGCATAATTTTTCATAAATTTCTCCAGTGAGTAAATTGTTATTGGTGATTGTTAAACGGGTTAGGATATACCCAACATTCTGCGCAACGTTTTATCTTTATAAATAAAGTGATGCACTAATGCAGCAAGTGCATGAAAACCAGATATAAACATAAGAGCAGTAGCCATATAAAAATGAAGCTCTCCGCTAACATCTTCTTGGTCTTTTATGCTGGTTATGGTTGCAGGAATTTCAAATAAATTAAAAATTACAATAGCTCGACCATCTGCCGTAGAAATAAGGTAGCCACTGATAACGATGATAATTAATAAAAACAACATGCCGATATGCGTAAAAAATATTAACTGTGCAAGCCATTTATTTTTAATAAGTGATGCAGGTTTTATTTGAACGCTCATCCAGAATATGCGGAACAATAGTAAGCAGGCTAAAACGATACCAATGCTTTTATGCCATGAAGGTGCGCTCTGGTACCAGTCATCGTAATAGTTCAGGTCGACCATATAATCACCAAGAAAATACATACCAATTAAGGTCACGGCCATTAGCCAATGCAGTGCTATAGATATCACGCCGTAGTGGTTATGGGTGTTTTTAAAGTGATTTATTGGCATTTTAATTTCAATTGATTAGATAAAAAACAAGCGTATGATTCGTCTTGATTTCAAAGTCCTGATTGATTTTTCTGTTTCATTGTTATCGCCCCAATTAACTATTGATTAAGTTTAAGCGTATAAATATTGGAATGTAAGCTGTTGTTAAGGCATAGTAACTATTCTATTTTGGAATGAGAGACTGAGGTTAATGGACAGAATTGAAGCAATGCGCATTTTTGTCAGAGTGGTTAAAGCAGGCAGTTTTTCCGCAGTTGCACATGAATTAAATACAACACAACCGACTATTAGTAAAAAAATTACACATCTGGAAAAATATCTGGGTGTGAAGTTGTTGCGCCGTAGTAGCCGTGAGCAGGAACTTACTGACGTCGGTAAAGTTTATTTTTTGCGTTGTCAAGGCATTCTTGATGAGGTTGACGAAACAGAGTCTGTTATCCGTCATCAAATAATCGCTCCGCAGGGAACATTAAGAATTACGGCTCCCGTAGATTTTGCTCATTCCATTTTGCCGCCCTTGCTGAAAGATTTTTTACATTGTTATCCTGATATACATGTTGATTTGGTGCTTGATAACCGAGAAGTTGATTTAGTTGTGGAAGGCGTCGATGTCGCGATTCGCATTGGCGAACTTAAAGACAGTACGTTATTTGCAAAACCGGTAGCCAATAGTTTTTTTTGCATGGTTGCATCGCCAGAGTATTTGAAAAAATATGGTAGGCCGAGCAAGCCCGAAGATTTAACTCAGCACAATTGTATATCCTATTCATTGCATCAAGTTTGGAACCTTCTCATTAATGGACAGTCTGTGACGATCCCAGTAAAGGGAAATATACGTTGTAATAGTGGTGATATGATTTTAGAGTCTGTCTTAATTGGATCGGGCTTAGGGGTGTTGCCTTACTGGTTAGTTTATAGATATTTACAAGACGGCTCGTTAGTGCAGATTATGGATGACTTGATGCCGGTTGCAGTTCCCATTAATATGGTTTATCTGGATAAAAAATATTTACCGCTAAAGGTGCAATGTTTTATTGATTTTTTCAAACCCAAAATAGAAGAGCATCCAGCATTTCATCCGTTGAAAATTTAAGAATAATACGTGGACCCATCCCAAAACATCTATTTTTTACCGCAGTATCTTCTTGTATAATCGATTCAAATCCATTGCCTGCTCATTTAGCGCAGTTTCTGCCGCCAGTAAAGTCCCGTTACAGACTAACTTTATTGGGTTAATTAACATTTATACAGTAAAGACGGTGGTAAATACGTTGCCGGCCACAGTTCTATAACGTCAGCAATAACCGATAATTTATTTAACGATGCCAGATACGCCTGGGTGTGTACCTTAAGCAGCAGTTCATCAGATATGGTCTCCTGTGGCTTAATCCACAAGGAATCAATCTCATCTTTAAACTCGGTTGAAATTAATTTCCATGCTTTGCTAAACCTAATTTATCTCTTGAGTACAAACTCATGTTATAAGGGCACGTTAAGATATCGGTGACTTTAGAGTAGGGGGCGTGTTAATTTCCTAAATGAATGATTCTGCCTTTTGCTTGTAAATATTTACAAGCATTTTTGTAATGTATTTTTTCAATTGAGTGGATGAGTATTAATATAGAGCTCTGCATAAGGCACATACCAGCAAATAGATTTACTTGATATATTATAATGTTTTGATTTAGCAATAAATTTATTCCAAAATCATGGGTCAATGAAATCGACATCCAAGTCACACATAAGTGCATTCTTATGTCGTTTTATTATAATTAAAGAAGATACTGCGTAAGTAAAATGAAGACCCACGGCTATGTAGAGAGTTGCATAAATATAGCAATATGCAAACGAAAGAAGAAACATTCAAAGCATTAAAATTTTCTATCAGGGTTTAAATAATGATAAAAATTAAATAATAGAAATAAAATATATCCGTTAGTATTTTATGATGTGAATCACGCCAAAATAGACCTGAAACCTGGAAAATGTATGGGTAATGCTTTTTATACACTCTTGAACCCTTTTTAACGTTTTTGTAACATGTATACCAGTACGTCAAGTAATGAATTGATATCACTAAAAGAGGACAATACCAGTGCCACATATTATCGTCGAGTACCCGGAGCAAGCAATGAATGGCGCCGATATCCCCGCCATATTACGAACTGTGCATGAATCTGTTGTAGCTAGTCAATTATATAAGGCTCGACAGATAAAAACCCGTGCCTATTCATTTAAAGATTATACCTACGCTGGTGGTGGTGACCCATATATCCATGTTCAGGCGAGAATCTGTTCGGGGCGGGATGATGACAATAGAAATCAGCTAAGCCAGGTTATTTTGTCTGGCTTACAAGCGTTGGATATTCCAATTTCAGTGATTACGGTTGAGGTGGCTGATATGGATAGAGCCTCTTACGCCCGCTAGATTTAAAAACGCATAAGGCGAAAACCGGTGACAGAAAGCAATGAACAAAAAGGGGCTG